>Ga0222429_100058_pt1 | contig 223372 bp, 183 predicted proteins | sample 1B50Ametagenome_FD_182475 | JGI IMG/M metagenome (GOLD analysis project Ga0222429, IMG submission 182475) | Enriched microbial communities from leaf-cutter ant dump, University of Wisconsin, Madison, United States - 1B50A (version 2) | ecosystem: Environmental > Terrestrial > Nest > Insects... | reverse complement strand
ACACATCATCTATAAGGATTTCGGTTCCACCGACCTCAGCGATATTTTCAGTAACCCGGACAAAAAGGGTTTTGGACTGAACCTGATTGATATGATCCTGTTCCAGATTAACGGTACACTGACCTACGATTTTAAAAATGATTCTTCCATTACTTTATCCTTTACTGACGCATGAAAATTCTGATTATTGAAGACGAAATCATTACCGCCACGGATTTAAAACGGACGCTTGAAAAAAAGGAGCATAAGGTACTGGGTATCTGCAAAACCTACAACGAAGCACTGGCGGTTTTACAGACCGAGATCCCCGATCTGCTCCTGATCGACATCCGCTTGCGGCTTTCGAACATGGACGGTATCCAGATCGCTGAAGAAATCAATGCCGACCATACCATACCGGTGATCTTTCTTACCTCCCAGACCGATTACGTTACCTTTGAAAGGGCCAAGCACGTTCAGCCTGCCGCCTACCTCTTCAAACCCTTCCGGCACGAAGAGCTGGTTTACCAGATCGAGCTGGCGTATGAGCATTACATGATCAATAAACCGGCCTCCCCGGATCCGGCTACCTCCGAAAATATCTTTTTCCCCTACCGGAAAGGACACCGGAAAATCAACAAAAAACTGATCCAGTTTATAAAAGCCGATGGCCCGTACGTAAGTGTGTACATTTCAAATGAAAAAGCCCCTTTGCTGTTTTCCATGAATATAGGCTACATCAGCCAGTTTTTCACCACTCCTAATTTCTACCGGGTGAGCCGGTCTTACCTGATCAATATAAACCAGGTAGAGGGTTTTGATGCCGAGTTTGTGTATTTTGAGAATACGGCGGAAAAAGTGCCGATACCACAGGCTCAAAAGCAGGATTTCCTGAAAAAAATAGCCCTGGTCAGAACCCAGAAAAATAAAGCGGGATAAATCAAAACCGGATCACAAAAGCCGTCACCCCACCCTCAGACCCCAGCTCAAACGCCCACCCGTGGTGATGCAGAATCTCGCGCACCATGGTCAGGCCTACCCCCTGGCCCGCAGGCTTGGTGGAGAAAAACGGGGTGAAGAGGCCCGCTTTGGTTTCTTCTGAAATACCCGTGCCGGTATCCGTAACCGTCAGTGCTTCCGGCGTGAGGATTATTTCCACCTTCCCTTTATCATTAATGGCTTCAAAGGCGTTCAGAACAATATTGATCAGCGCCTGTTCTATCTGCTCCTGACTGCCGCTGACCTGCACGGCTTCCGGTGGCAGGCCGAGGGTAAACTCCACCGGTTTATGCTGAAATTTCAGCTTCATCAGGTGATACACCGAGCTGACCGTTTCTGAGAGGCTGAAGGCCTCTTTACCGGGTAAGGGCAGCCGCACTACCCGGGCAAAATTCTCCATGAAGGTGTTCATTCGTGTGTTTCTTTCGATCACTATCCGAAGGTACTCTGCCCTTTCTTCTGCAGAAAGATCGTTGACCGTAGCCAGGGTTTCCAGGATGCTGTTTACCGCTCCCACCGAGTTTTTTACCTCGTGCGCCATCATCCGGATCACCTTTCCGTACGACTGCTTCTCTACCTTCAGGATTTCCTCACCGGCTTCTTCCAGGATCACAAATTTCTGGTAAAATCCCCGGTTACGGAACCGGTCTACGTATACCCGGATATAGCGGGTGCCGTTGATCTTATAGGTCTGCGGGTGCCGGATTTCCTGGCTCAGAATCTCCTCATGCAGCGGAAGCGCCAGCTTTCTGCCTTTATCTTTTTCTCTGATTCCCAGGATTTCTCCCGCCACCGGGTTATAGGCTTTCAGCTGATCATCATAATCCAGGATGATCAGGCCCACCGGTAGCGCCTCAATCAGGCTCTGAAGAAAGAAATGCTGCTCCTGCTGAAACCTCCGCTCTTTCCGGATGTTATCCAGCATTTTGTTATATACCTCCACCAGCAGGTTAATTTCCTTTGAACCGGTCTTCCGCATATAACCTGAAAAATCCTGGTCTTTCAGGGAATCCAGCCCCAGCACGATCTGGTCTAAAGGACGCGTGATCCGGACCAGCAGCAGGTAAGACAGGATCAGCAGCAGGATCAGCCCCAACTCAGCAGCAAAAAGAAACACGGGGTTATCCCTGAAAATCCGGAAAACCGCAAGGGCCAGCAAACTAAACAGCAGGCCGAAAATGAACATAAACCGGGTTCTAACTTTCATCCGTATGGGGGTTGGATATCCCGAATTTACTCATTCTCCGGTACAATGAGCTCCGGGTGATGCCCAATTTTCTGGCTACTTCCGACATATTCCCTTTTTTGGCAGCAATGGCCTTCTGAATCATCCCTTTTTCCATCTCTTCCAGGGTCATTTCGGAGGCCTCACCGGCAGAAGGATGCTCCAGGTTTCTTTTTAGCTCGCGGATAGTTATAGAAGGCTTTTCTGAAAGCCGCCAGGTTCTCTCTACCAGGTGCTGAAGCTGCGCCACATTGCCGGGAAACTCGCGGGTAGACAGCCATTCCAGCGCTGAAGAATCTATCTTTCTGCGGCGTTCACCGGTATTGAGCATTGCTATAAAATGCTGTGCCAGCTCAGGGATGTCCTCCCGGCGTTCGGAAAGCGGGGGGACTTCTATATGCACAATACCGATCTTGTACAGGAGATCCTCCCGGAACAGGCCGTTTGCGGTTTTCGTTTTAATTTCAGGCAAAGCCGAGCTGATCAGCCTCGCCCTGAACCGGAGTGAGGCCTCGCTGCCCAGGGGAGTAAAGACCCTTTCCTGCAGCACCCTTAAAAGCTTGCTTTGCATCACAGGGGGAAGCTGATCTACCTCCTCCCAGAAAAGGGTGCCCTCACCGGATTTAAACAGCAGCCCGGCGGAGTCATGCATCCCTTTCCGGTATCCCCATACTTCTCTTTCCGCCTGCTCTTCGGGCATTCCCCAAAGCCCGGCTTTTACAAACGGTTTCCCCTTGCCGGAGCTCAGGTCATGCAGGATTTCGGCCAGGAATTCCTTGCCCGTTCCTTTTTCACCCGAAATAAGCACATTTGCTTCTGTTTCTGCTACCTGCAGGAGTGTTGACCGGGTATTCCGGATAGCCTGTGAGCTCCCGATGATCCCGGCCAGGTGGCTCTCTCCCACATTCTTCTGTGCCTGCTTTAGCTGTAGCTGTGTCTGCACGGCAGAAACCAGGTCATCGTTATTCCAGGGCTTGGTCATAAAATCTGCCGCCCCCGACTTCATGCCGGCCACCGCCAGCGGCAAAGTGCCCCAGGCAGTAAAAAGGATAACCGGTAAACCCGGATATGCCCTTCTCACTTCATTTAAAATTTTTAAACCTTCTTCTCCTGAAATCTCAATACTGAAATTCAGGTCCAGCAGAAGAATATCCGGTTCATAACTCTCAATGAAATCAAGAATATTAAACGGATTTATGAGGTATTGAACCTCAAACCCACGGGTAATAAACAGCAGGCGTAACGACTGGCATACCGTACGGTCATCATCCGCAATAAGTATTTTCGGTTTAAAACTCATGCTTTGCAATGGGAAATCTACTCTGGAAGGTTCTTAAAATATTCATTTACAAAAGGTTTGTAAGATTTGCTTATGTTATTGGTGAAGAAATTTACAAGTAGTCCTTGAGGTACTTTAAGCAATTTCATGTACGTCATTAACTGTGCTTCATGTACGGGAAGCATTTGTTCTACTGTTTTTATTTCTACCACTACAGTAGCATTGACTAACAAATCAATTCTCAGTTCAGAGTTTATGATCATTTTGTCATAATGTATAGGCACAAATGCCTGTTGTAAGACCTGATAACCTTTTTGCTCAAGGTCATACTTCAGACATTTTTCATAAACTCCTTCCAGGAGGCCCGGACCAAGCGCCTTATGAACTTTTATGGCACTTCCTATTATTTCGTAAGACAGGTGTGTTACATCTCTTTTTGTCATGTCAAAGTTGTATTTTATTCGTTGAATATAGGTACTATTCTTTAACATCTTACAAAAAACAGAAATACTATGTAATTTATTACCTAACATGAAGGAGTGAAGATCAGTTAAGATTTTAGAAAAGTTACTCCTCATGTAGCGCCTTTGCCGGCAGGGTCGCTGCTGCCTGCTGACTGGGGCCAAGCGTGCATATATACACCAGGCCGAAGATCAGAAGAGCACCCGCGCCGATCCCCGTAAAGTAGGCCTCTTTGTCGATAGGCAACGGAGTGATAAACGGAACCTGCACTGCAAAAACAAACGCCAATAAAAATGCGATGAAGGTCAATACCATCATCTCCCCTGTAAACTGCTGCCGGATAGCACCGGAAGAGGCTCCTACAGCCTTTCTCAGCCCGATCTCCGGAATCCTGCGGGCTATATTATACCGGAGTATGCCAAACATACCCAGGATAATATTAATGATCAGGAAAAAAGCCAGGAAACCCAGGATTCCCAATGGTATTAAGGTAAGGTTATTCCTGAACGTCCGCTGTTCTTCCACCTTTACAATTTCAAAATCGCTGTTGCCCGCCACTCTCTCCACCAGGTCGCTTACCTTTTTCTGCACATCAGGGCCCGTACCCCTGGTCACTTTGAAATTTAAGAGATAAGACTCATCCCATTTCTTCAGAGGCACAAAAGTAAAAGCCGGTTCATCTGAAAAGTCTCCGTCATACTTAAAGTTTTCCACTACACCCACTATCTGTGCATCCCGGCCCATATATTTACAATGGAATCCTACCGGTGGTTTGCCCTTCATAAAATCACGTACAAATTTTTCATTGACTACCATCGGCAGGTACTTGCCGGCAACATCCTCCCTGTTGAAAAACCGCCCGCTCTTTATTTTGAGGTCCCATACCCGGGCATAATCTTCATCAGCAGCCATAAAATGGGTCTGGAAGGTGATACCCTCTTCCTCGTTTGCTCCGCCGTTCATTGACATACTACCCAGGTAGGGGGCAATAAACCTGCTGTAGGAAGCGGCAGAAACCTCGGGAAAGGCCTCCAGTTCCTTTTTAAGGGTGAAGAGATTATTTTTCAGTGTTACAGAATCCCCGCTCATCAGGTCGAAAGGGTCGTTGATCCGGTATACATCCTTCCATTCAAAACCCAGGGGAGTCTGATAGCTTTTGAACTTTACAATTCCATAGGAAAAAGCAGCAAAAATCACCCAGAAAACCAGCATGAACTGCAGAATCAGGAAAGCGTTCTGCTTTCTTTTTTTCCATAATAACTTAAAATATTGACGTATCATAAATTTCCTGATTTTAATGCCTGAGCTACTTCTGTTCCCGAAACCCGCCATGCCGGGATAAGGCCTGACAGTACTCCGAAAAGGAAAGTAACCGCGATGCTGATGACTAAGACTGAAAAGTTAAAACTGAAATGTACATTCCCGAACATTCCCGAGCTGTTCATATAGTGTAAAACAATAAGCGTGAGTACGCCGCCCAGCAGCCCGCCTATAAACGTAATGATCAGGTTTTCAAATAAAAACTGGCCGAATAAATCTGCAGTTCTGGCCCCGAACGCTTTCCTGACGCCTATTTCGGAAGAACGTTCAAAAACCCGGGTTACATTGAGATTCACCAGGTTAAGCGTGGGTATAAGGATAAAAACAGCCAGTACCGAAAAAACAATGGTCAGGAACTTCCCCCCTGCCCTGTCCATCTGCGACCCAATGAACGTCCAGGCATAAATATCCGTCACATCTTTTTCCCGGAGGGTATACCGGTCAAAATTATCCCTTTTTTCAATGTTATTCTCTACCAGCCTCAGCTCTTCTTCCATCTTTTGAACGCCCGGTACATCCGGTGCAAGAAGGGCGGCAACATACCCTCCGAAATACCCGGCTTCCTCATCATCCAGACCCCATGTAACCGGCACAAAGAAATCGGCTTTTACGGCAAGGTTGGTAGAAACCACATCTTTTACTATCCCTGTTACTTTAAACGGCCCCTTTACTCCCCAGACTACCTCTTTCCCCAGATACGATTTCTGCCGGCCGAAATACTTCCTGGCTGCGCTCTCCTTCATGATGATGTGACTGGCCTGGTTATCTACCGTAGCCTTTGAAAACGCCCCCCCTTCCAAAAACCGGAAATCAAATACTCTCCAGAAGTTTTCATCGGTCATATTGCCGTTAAGAGCCAGCTTCTCGCCGTTCGGATAAACATTGAGCGCTATATACTCGCTGTATACGCTGGTCAGCTCCGGCGTCTTCATTTTCTCAATATTCTCCTTATAGAAGCTATAACTGATTCTTGAGCTGGAGGTACTCTCCACCATTCCTTCATTGATTTTTAAAGACGGTGTACTGTCTATCTTCATTGCTCCGTTTACCAGGGTGGTATCGTAGTTCATGATGGTCTCCTTTTTAAACCCTTCAGCCACCAGCGTAGGTACAAACAGGATTCTTTTCCCCTTGCTCAGCGGAGGATGCCCTCCTAATTCATTTTCCAGCACGGCCGATGCCAGCATCACCACCATCAGGGTAAAGCTGATCCCGAAGAGGCTGATAAACGTGTACAGCTTATTCCGCCTTAGTACCTTTATTGCTATTTTGAAATAATTTTTTAACATATTTTTTTAATTGATGATGGACAATTGACAATTGACAATGAGGCAATAGGATAATTGTCCATTGTCAACTGTTAATTGTCAATTAACTAAGCTTCCATCATATAAGCGGATTACGCGGTGTGTTTTCCGCGCCATGCTTTCGTCGTGAGTGACCATGACCACCGTTACTTTTTCCTGCTCATTCAGGTCCAGGAGCAGTTGCATCACCTCATTGCCCAGCACACTGTCGAGGTTACCTGTGGGTTCATCAGCCATCACCACTGCCGGCTTGCCTACAATGGCCCGGGCAATAGCCACCCGCTGCCGCTGTCCGCCGGAAAGCTGGTTAGGGTAATGATTCTTCCTGTTCAGGAGTCCTACCTTTTCCAGGGCTTCTTCAGAAAGGCGTTTTCGCTCTCTGGCGCTTTCCCCCCGGTAAAGCAGGGGCAGCTCCACGTTATCTATCACACTCAGGTCAGAGATCAGGTGAAAGCTCTGGAAAATAAAGCCCAGGTTCTCGTTTCTGAACTTAGCCAGGTCATTCTCCTTGCGGTTTTCCAGGTTGACCCCTTTAATGTTTACATGCCCCCGGGTGGGAGAATCCAGCAGCCCGATCATGTTCAGGAGGGTAGACTTGCCACAGCCTGACGGCCCCATGATGGATACAAACTCTCCTTCCCCGATGCTCAGGGAAATGTCATTCAGTGCCACCGTTTCCAGTACGTCGGTGTAGTACGATTTGCTCAGGTTTTTTAACTCTATCATCATCTGTCTTTTAAAAGTTCTCTAATGTTAATTGTCTTAGTGCATAATAAGTGACCCAATAGGCCCGCAGCAGGCCGGTATAATTCCTCCAGGCCATGTCTCTTTCATTAAAGGCAATGCTCAGATCGGTAATGCTGATATCATTCAGAATATAACGCCGGTTCGCAATTTCATAGCGCTCACGCGCAATCTCCAGGCTTTTGGCTCCCAGCTCCACTTCTTTATGCAGCTCTCCAAACTGAAGCGCCAGCTGGCGCACATTCTGCTTAAAGGTCTGCTCGGTAAACTCCATTTCCGCCTCCGCATACTGCTGCTGCTCACGGGCTGAATTCAGGCTGTACCTGCGCTTACCTCCGTCCAGGAGCGGTACCCGCAGGGTAAGCTGTACAAAATTCTCTACCTGCGGTAGCTGGTACGATAAGGGAAACCGCGCACCGGTACCCACCCATCCGAACGTAGCCGACAGGCTTCCCTGCCAGCCGTGGTTCTTTCGGGCCAGTTCCAGTGCTCTTTCGGTTTCAAGGATCAGCTTCTCCATTTGCTTTTGTTCCGGCCTTTTGAACCAGGCTTTTTGCGCCGCCTGTACCGGGTCAGGAGCCGTACCGCTGAGGTTCTCCGGCGACCGCAGCACATATACCCGGTCGTTCCCGGTTTCCCAGCCCATGGTTTTTTTCAGCCCTGCGCTGGCCCGCAGTACCTCACGCCGGGCATTTACCGCACTCTGCCGGGCAGAGTTCAGGCTGAGTTCCAGCTGTAAAAGATCACTTTTGGAGATTTTTCCCAGCTTATCCCTTTCCAGGGCAATCTGGTAAATCTTCTCACTGTTTCCGGCATTGGTCACCGCGATCTCGTGGTTTACCTGGGCTGCCAGCAGGTCAAAAAACGCTGCGGTTACCTCTCCTGCAATCTGCTCCCGGTTCATATCGAGCGTAGCTTTGGTGATTTCCTCTTCCAGCCGGTAAAACCGCCGTTCCCATTTCAGGGCATTCAGGGTATTCAGCGGCTGCTCTATACCCAGCCGGAAAGGTACAGAATTAAAATTCTGAAGCCCGTTTTCCGTAAAATCATTGTACCTTCTCAATCCGGATTCCGCAAAAAACAGGGTATTGGTATTCAGCACCCGCTGCGACAGGTTCAGGTTTAAGCTGCTGTTATCCTGCGATACGGGCAGGAAGTTAATGGTACCATCCGGCTGGGTAATGGCGGATGTGGTCTTGTAAAAATTGGGGAGGGTTCCCGTCAGAGCCACCTGGGGCCTGAACGCCGCCTTATTGTACAATACGTTATTCCGGGCCACCCGGTACTCCATCAGGGCCTTTTTACCTCCCAGTGCATGCTCATGGGCAATGGAAATGGCTTGTGACAGGGTGAGAGTATCCGATTGGGCGAAAGTTTTCGGAGTGAAAAGTGAAAAACTAAAAACTAAAAATAAGGTTGTCCCTGTCACCTTGAGCACAAGTGAGGGCGGAAGCCCGAAACTATCTATTCTCTCTCTCATCTCACCTTCAATTCATTTTTCCCTTCATACCCGCTCATATCCGACAGCACCACCTTCTCTCCCGGTTTCAGCCCGCTGATAATTTCTACCTTATCACTGGTCCGGAAGCCCAGTTCCACCATCCGTGCCACGGCCCTACCCCCTTCCAGCACAAAAACCCTTTGTGAGTTCCCGGCCAGTATACCCGGACCGTTCGGGATATAAATACTCCGCTGGCGGGTATCGGTAACGATCCGCACCGGTACTTTCATCTTGGGCCGTAACTTGTCAGAATCCGCCTTCCGTAAACGCACCTTAAACTGGATGGTATTATTCTCCACCGCAGGCAGAATCTGCTCAATTTCCCCCTGTTCTATCTCGTTATTCACCTCTACCTGCACCTGCTGGCCCAGGCCGATCCTGCCCGCATGCATGTCTGATACCTGTGCCATAATACTGTAGGAGGAAATATTAGCCAGCCGCACCAGCACCTCCCCTTCCTGCACCTGGGTGCCTATGCGGTCATCCAGCCAGGTGATCACCCCCGGTACCTCTGCCCGTAGCGTGGCATTTTTCAGCTTCCTGGATAGCTCATCGAGCCGCTGACGCTGGATAGACGACTGAATCTGTTCATTCAGCACACTGGAGGCAATCGATTCTTTGCGGTACTGAAGCTCATTTTCCAGCTTTTTCTTTTCCAGCAAAGCAATGGAAAGATTCTGGCGGGCTTTGTCTACCTCTTCCTGGGTTACTCCGCCAATGGCCTGAAGCCTTCGGGCATCGGCCAGCAGGGCCTCAAAGTTTTTTACCTGGAGGTCCTTCACCTGGTCGTCCAGCTCTATATCCCGGATATTTTTCTCCAGCTCCAGCTTTAAGCGTACCACATTGTTATCTTTTAATTTCAGCTCATCTTTCAGCCGTTCATACTCCAGCTCTGAATACTCCGTATCCAGAATCAGGATCGGGTCTCCGCTCTTTACCTGCGTACCGTTTCCGGTCACCACCTTCCCGATCTTAGCCGTAAGCGGGCTTACCAGCACGATCTCCGAAGAGGGTTCTACCGTACCGTTGGCCGAGATCGTATTTTCCATTTCTCCCTCCCGGGCTTCACCTATGATGAGATCGCTTCGCTTCACCGCCGGGGCCAGTAGCTGCCTGAAAAGCCACAGGGTGCCCAGAACAGCCACTATCCCGCCTAAAATATACAGGCTCCGTTTCCTCCGGCGTTCCGTTATCCTGTCTCTGCTGATTTCCTTATCCATACCGAAAATTAATGTGGATTTTTAAAGATTTTACAAATAGCTAATAATGAATAGATTACGAAATATCAACTCACCAAAAAGTGTCTGATTCCGGGACGCCCCTCTTTTTTCTGACCGTTAACTAACTTCTTCTTTTTTTCCTTCCCTCTGAAATGTATCTTCGTACAGAGCTAATCTCCTGATATGATCCGGATTTTATTTTTTATTCTTCTTTCTACTCCCCTGGTCGCCCGGACAGACAGCCTCCGGTACGATAAATGGATCGGGTGGATGACTCCCCTGAGCATTTACCACAGGTACCATTCAGCCATAGAAATCGGAGCCGAATATAACCCTCAGAATAAACTGGCCTACACCTTCAGCTACGGGTTAAAGGTATCTGATGAAAGAACCGACCTTTTTGCTAACCAGGATCAGCAATACATACGGCTGGGAGTAAAAAAATATTTAGGCCCCGGGCTGACCGCCGGTTATGTAATGGGTGAGCTGGGGCTCTTTCACATTTCTCATAACGGGTCTTCGGTATATTGGGGCGATGCAAAAGCGCCGGAGGTTCATTATGCAGAAGCAAAGTTTCATGATTTCCTGGTCAAGCAGGGAGTTATTTTCGGAGCAAAAGTAAGAATCGGGGAGCTGCGGTTTGATTTCTTTTCCGGTCTGGGCCTGCGCCTGGGGAGCAGCCGGTACCGGGTGCTGGAAATAAGCGACCGGGTAGACAAATACCATTATCCTGATTATAATCCCGCCTACAGGGTAAATCTGGCGGCTTACCTCACAGAACCAAAAGGTTGGAGAAGCATAAAGCCTTCTCCTTATGTGAGTTTTGGCTTCCGGTTCGGAATAGGATTTAAAACGGTAACCCCTCCCTCCCTATGAAATTCTCCTGTTCCTTATTCGCGGTGATGACCCTGTTTTCGAATGGAGTTTTTGCACAAACCGATACTACCCTCAGGTACGATAAGTGGATCGGGTGGGTGACCCCTGCCAGCGGCCTCCATGTTCTTCATCCGGCCATTGAGGTAGGTGCTGAATACAGCCAGGGAAACCAATGGGCCTATATGTTGAATTACGGGATCAGGATAATGAACAGAAGAGACCAGCATTTCGATGATCAAAGCCACCAGTACATCCGGCTGGGTTTCAAAAGGTATTTTGCTCCCAGGTTCAACTCGGGTTACATCATGCCCGAGCTGGGCCTTTTTCATCTCGCTCATAAAGGCAGACACGGCAATATCACCTGGCAGCAGAGTAACCGGCCCGATCTTCAGGCCGATGCCCGCATTCATGATTTCTACCTGAAAGCCGGTGCGTTAATCGGCAGAAAAATGAAAGCCGGAGGCCTTCGTTTTGACATTTTTATGGGAGGAGGAGCGCGGTTTACTTTCAGGCACCATACGGTGCTGAAGATCATGGAATATGACGAAAACCGGGTGGGACATGCGGAACACGGATGGGGAATGCCTTATGACCACATTTATATCCGTACTCCCAAAGGGTGGCGATCTCATCCCCCTCTATATTACCTGAGCCTGGGTATACGCTTCGGTATCGGGCTTAAGCCAATGAGGATTCCGGCAGAAAACAACCCGTAGTCTTATATTTTAAGAATTTCACAGGCCCTCCTTGAAGCATCCTGCTCGGCTTTTTTCTTATTCCACCCGTTTCCGTGGCTGACAATTTCCCCGTCTACCAATACCTGGGCTACAAACTCGCGGCTGTGGTTTTTACCTTTTTCTTCTACGATCACAAACTCTACTTTCTTGCCCTCTGACTGGGCCCAGCTCAGGATAGATGACTTATAGTTGGTGTTATTGGAAATGACCTCGTCGAGGTTAAAGTGGTTGGAGAGCAGCTTGGATACCACAAATTTCTGGGTGAATTTATAGCCTTTATCCAGGTAAATGGCCCCTATCAGCGCTTCCATGGCATCGCCCAGCAGCGAAGTCCGGTGGTAATTTCTGCTGCCGTCAGATTCAATCAGGTTTTCCAGGCCCAGTTTCCGGCCCACATTATTGAGTGACTCGCGGTTCACGATCCTTGACCGGATCTCGGTCAGGAAGCCCTCGTTTTTGAAAGGATATTTTTTAAAGAGATATTCGCCCACAATAAGGCCCAGCACAGCATCGCCCAGGAACTCCAGGCGCTCGTTTGATTCTCTGAAACCTTTAAACGAGCTTTCTTTGGAAGCAGAGGTATGACGAAAAGCCAGCTGGTAAATCAACGGGTTAGAGGGCCTGGCACCCACAATCAACTCAATGGCCCTGTTAAAGTCTTTGAATTTATCATCCCGTCCAAAAAACCTCCCTATATTCATTCAATACCTCTTCTTACAACTTCCTGAAAATCAATGTAGCATTATGACCACCAAAGCCAAAACAGTTGCTCAGTGCCACATCTACCTTACGGCTTTTCGCCACATTGGGAGTGAGATCGATCCGCGGATCGATAGATTCATCAATGTTAAATAAATTAATGGTAGGCGGCACCATCTGGTGCTGAATAGCCAGCACTGAAGCCACCGATTCCACTGCTCCGGCTCCGCCTAACAGGTGGCCGGTCATGGATTTCGTGGAACTGATAGACAGCTTATAGGTATCTTCCCCGAAAAGCTGTTCAATGGCTTTGATCTCCTGCGGATCGCCCAGCGGAGTAGACGTACCGTGGGTGTTGATATAATCTACTTCGGCCGTGGTGATTCCGGCGTCGTCAAGGGCGTCTTTCATGGAAAGATACGCACCGTAACCGTCCGGGTGCGGCGCAGTAATGTGATAGGCGTCTGACGAAAACCCACCCCCTATCAGTTCACAGTAGATCTTGGCACCGCGGGCTTTAGCGTGTTCGTACTCTTCCAGGATCAGCGCAGCACCGCCCTCGCCCAGTACGAAACCGTCGCGGTCGCGGTCATACGGCCGCGAAGCTGTTTTAGGATCATCGTTCCGCTCGGAAAGTGCCTTGAGGCCATTAAACCCGCCTATACCTGACTGGGTATTGGACGCCTCTGAGCCTCCGGTAACACAGGCGGTGATTCTGCCCAGGCGGATATAATTGAACGCATCAATGATGGCATTATTGGCCGAAGAACACGCCGAAACGGTCACATAGTTAGGCCCCCTGAACCCGTGACGGATAGAGATTTGCCCTGATACGCCGTCAGCAATCATCTTGGGAATAAAGAATGGATTGAAGCGCGGAACGCCGTTCCCCTGGATATAGCCGGCCATTTCCTCCTCAAAGGTTTTTAATCCGCCGATACCCGATCCCCAGATCACTCCTACCTTATTATGGTCAATGTTTTCTTCGGTCAGCCCGGAATCAGCAATGGCCTGGTCAGCCACCACCACCCCGAACTGGGTGAATAAGTCCATTTTCCGAGCATCCTGCCGCGGAATAAAATCGTTAACCTCAAAATTTTTAACCTCGCAGGCAAAGCGGGTTTTAAAATTGGTGGCATCAAAACGGGTGATATAATCACATCCGCTGACCCCGTTGGAAAGCCCGTTCCAAAACTCCTCAACCGTATTTCCTATAGGCGTTAACGCTCCTAAACCGGTAACAACAACTCTTTTAAATGACATATTCTAAAAAATTAAAAGTTCAATACCCCAATCTCAAATGCCTAAACATTTTCCAATAGAATATTGAACTTTGTCTGAGCGAAATAATTATTTCGAATGTTCTTCTAAATAACTAATAGCCTGCCCGACTGTTTGGATATTTTCAGCTTGATCGTCAGGAATAGAAACATTAAATTCTTTTTCGAACTCCATAATCAATTCTACTGTGTCCAGGGAATCAGCTCCCAAATCGTTTGTGAAAGAAGCTTCTGTAGTAACTTCAGCCTCATCTACTCCTAATTTCTCAACGATAATTTTCTTAACTTTTGATGCAACGTCAGACATTTGAAAATGTATTTTGGTTAAAAACGGTACAAAGAAAAATAATTAACTTGAACCAACAAAATGATTAAGTGTTTTTCCAGCTTAAAGATAGAGTGCATATTTGTATTTTCAAAATAGAAACAAAAAGAAATAATGCAATTATTCCTAGATAAGTTACAAAAATACCCTTCCGGCAACTTTTTCCTGATGGCCGGCCCCTGTGCTATTGAAGGCCGGGAAATAGCCCTGAATATCGCTGAGAAAATAGATAAGCTGTGCCGCAGCCTTGAAATACCCTATATATTCAAAGGAAGCTACCGCAAGGCCAACCGCACTAAAGCCGATAGTTTTACCGGCATTGGCGACGAAAAGGCCCTCCGTATTCTACAGGAGGTAAGCCATACTTTCGGGGTACCGGTGGTTACCGATATCCACGAATCGGGGGAAGCCGCCCTGGCCGCAGAATATGTAGACGTACTTCAGATTCCTGCTTTCCTGTGCCGCCAGACCGAGCTGCTGGAAGCCGCCGCCCGCACCGGCCGGGCCGTCAATATTAAGAAAGGCCAGTTCCTTTCCGGCGCCTCCATGGGTTTTGCCGTAGAGAAAATCCGGTCAGTCAACCCGGATGCCCCGGCACTGCTCACCGACCGTGGCAACAGCTTCGGCTACTCCGACCTGGTGGTAGATTACCGGAACCTGGTGGAAATGGCCAAATTCGGGGTACCCGTAATCATGGACTGCACCCATTCCCTTCAGAAACCCAACCAGACTTCCGGCGTAACCGGCGGCGACCCCACCATGATCGCTACCATCGCCAAAGCCGCCATAGCGGTAGGCGCTGACGGGCTTTTCATTGAAACCCACCCCGATCCTAAAAATGCAAAATCAGACGGTGCCAATATGCTGCACCTGGATAACCTGGAAGCGCTGCTGAAGGAGTTGGTGAAGATACGGCAGGCGGTGAGATGAGTGGAGAGTTTCGAGTGGGTAGCCACTGTCACTTCGGGCAAGGTCATTAAGTTAAGAAAAAGGCCGTCTCTACAGGATTTTGTGGAGGGATGCTTTCCTTGTTCTACCATAAGTTCGTCCCTCCGGGACTATACTTTTGTTTCATTTCTGCCGTATTTGTATTGATTTTAGCTCCAGAGGAGCGGCCTTTTTCTTTCCGGGCAAAGTCCTCTACGAGCTAATGTTTACCCGTGAAATCAGAATGTGCCGTAGGCATTATAGCCTGGTAGAAAATCAAATGGTGACCCTACCCCCAATGCCCCGTTAGGGGCTACCTTTTTGTGACAAATAATTTTGGGGCGTACCTACGGCACGCTTGGGGGACATTATCCGGCCATTTATGCTACCAAAAGGTTCTCCCTGCGGGAGATTATACTTCACGGGTAAACATGAGTCTGACGAGAGACTCTGCGCAGACGCAAAGAGCGTACCTATCGCCCCTCTACCCCGTCAGGGTGTAAATACCGGTAGAATAAGGACGCACCCATCGATCCCCCCTTACCCCGCGCTAGGGGTTAAATACCGGTAGAAAAGAGTATACCCATCGATCCCCCTTACCCCGTCAGGGGTTAAATATCGGTGGTATCCACTTATCCCTGTAACTTCTGAAGAATATCCGTCATTTTTCCTCCAAAAACCCGTATTTTTGCAGATTGTTTCAGTTCTGATGAAGAAAAAAATTGCACTGCTCGGCTCCACAGGGTCTATCGGCACCCAGGCACTGGAGGTCATTGCGGCCCATCCGGACCGGTTTGAGGCAGAAGTGCTGACCGCTCAGAGAAATGCCGGCCTGCTGATTGAACAGGCCGTGCGGTTCCGGCCTAATGTAGTGGTGATCGGTGAAGAAAGCCTGTACGATAAGGTCCACTCGGCCCTAGACCCACTGGATATAAAAGTGTATTGCGGCCAGAATGCGCTGAACTCCGTAGTGCAAAGTGAAAGCATAAACGTGGTGCTGACCGCGCTGGTAGGCTATTGTGGCCTGCTACCCACCATACGCGCCATTGAAGCCGGCAAAACCATTGCCCTGGCCAATAAAGAAACGCTGGTGGTAGCCGGCGATATCATCACTGCCCTGGCGGTGAAACATAAGGTGGATATCCTCCCAGTAGATTCCGAGCACTCGGCCATTTTTCAGTGCCTGACAGGGGAATACTATAACCCCATTGAGAAAATCATTCTCACGGCCTCCGGCGGGCCTTTCCGCGGCAAAGACGCCGGGTTCCTCCAGACCGTGAGCAAGGCTCAGGCCCTGAAGCACCCCAACTGGGACATGGGCGCCAAGATCACCATCGACTCCGCCAGCCTGATGAACAAAGGACTGGAGGTGATTGAAGCCAAATGGCTCTTTGACCTGGAGCCTGAACAGATTGAGGTGGTGATTCACCCCCAGAGCATTATCCACTCCCTGGTGCAGTTTGAAGACGGAAGCCTCAAGGCACAAATGGGACTGCCGGATATGAAGCTTCCCATTCAGTATGCGCTGGGTTTTCCGCAGCGACTGAAAAATGATTTTCCGCGGTTCGACTTCCTGCAATACCCCAGCCTCACGTTTGAGAAGCCGGATATGCAGACCTTCCGGAACCTGGCCATGGCTTTCAGCTCCCTGCAGAAAGGCGGCAATATGCCCTGTATCCTGAATGCGGCTAACGAGGTGGCCGTAGATGCCTTCCTCAAAGACCGGATCAGCTTCTTAGGCATGTCAGACCTGATAGAATACTGCCTGGAAAAGGTGTCTTTTGCCGGCAAGCCCGACCTGGAAACGTACATAGAAACCGATCACGAAACGAGAAGGGTAGCCCTTGAAAAAATAGTATGATATAATCAAAAGCTATTAGTAATTAGCCTTTAGAAGTTAGATGCAGCAGTTGACATTTCACCTATCGACTTCAAACAAAGCGATCCGCTATCACGCCCAATTCTAATTGCTAACTTCTAATTGCTAACTTCTAAAATTTTAAACAGATGAAACCATTTCACGTAATATACGAAGACAACCACCTGATCATTGTCAATAAAGCGGCGGGGATCCTGGTGCATGGCGACAGCACCGGCGACAAAACCCTGGAAGATTTTGTCAAAGAATATATCAAGGAGAAATACGATAAGCCCGGCGAGGTTTTCCTGGGTACGGTGCACCGCCTCGACCGCCCGGTCAGCGGCCTGGTCATCTTTGCCCGTACCTCCAAGGCCCTGGCGCGGATGAATGAGCTTTTCAAGAAAAGACAAATCCGGAAAACCTACTGGGCGGTTACCCAGCGCAAGCCTGAGAAAAAGTCAGGGCACCTGACCCACTGGCTGAGAAAAGACCCGGTGGCCAATAAAACGGAGGCATTTGACCGCGAAGTGGCCGGCTCACAGCGCGCCGACCTGGAATACCGTTACCTCGGCACCATCAACAAGCACCACCTGATAGAGGTGAATCCCATCACGGGGCGCCCGCACCAGATCCGGGTGCAGCTGGCCTCCATGGGCACGCCCATCAAAGGCGATGTCAAATACGGCGCCCCAAAGGGCAATAACGACGGCTCCATCTTTCTTCATGCCCGCCGGGTGTACTTTATTCACCCCGTAAAAAAGGAACCCCTCCTGTGCAAGGCCCCGGTACCGGAAAATGCCTTCTGGGAAGAGTTCCTTGAGTTGGATAACGAAGAATATAAAGACGATACGCTGGGGTTTATTCACGGGTAAGGTTTCAGAACTCATCCAGGATACCCTCAAACTGTTTAACCCATAATTCAAAATACCTGCCTCTTTGCTCAAAAAGCCAGGTGTGATTACCTTCTTCTATCAGTTTCCCGTTTTCCAGAACTATTATTTTATCTGCATACCGTACAGTACTGAGACGATGAGCTATAAGTATGATGGTCTTCCCTCCTTCCCGCAGGAGTCGGATAGTATTCTGAACATACTGTTCAGAAATAGTATCCAAAGCAGAGGTGGCTTCGTCCAGAATAAGAACTTCCGGGTTTCGATACAATGCCCGGGCAATGGCTATTCGTTGACGCTGTCCACCTGAAAGTGAAGCCCCGTTTTCTCCTATTGGGGTTTCAAAACCTTGTGGTAACTTTTCTACAAATTCGATGATACCCAGTACCTGACATATCCCAATGATTCTTTGCATATCGGGCTCAAAATCTCCAACTGCTATATTTTCTACTATGTTTCCGTTAAAAAGATCTATCTGTTGAGGTACCACACTCACCGTATGCCTAAGACTTTCATAATCAATATGCCTGATATCATAATCCCCTATTTTTATCTGTCCTGAATTCAACGGATAAAGATTTTGAAGTAAAGATATCATCGTAGATTTACCGGAACCGCTTTCTCCAACCAAAGCCGTTATTTCACCTTTGTTAATCTCTAATTTTAGATTTTCAAACACCTGAACACGAGTACCGTATCGAAAAGAAACCTCATTAAAAGTGATATTTTCCACCAAGTCTGGGGTCAGTTTTATTTTATTTTGAGTTTCTTCTCTTTCCAAATCCATGATCTCAAAAAGGCGATCTGCCGCAATTAGGGCATCCTGAACACTTTTATTTGCCCCTATCAAGCTTTGAGCTGGCCCCGTAAAATAACCTATAATGCTATAAAACGATAACAGCTCGCCAGGAGTAATCTCATTAGCCAAAACCAGGTAAGTCCCGTACCAAAGTAATAAAATAGTGAACAGCGCAGAAATAAACTCTCCAAAAGTGCCCAGGTAAATACTGCTTGAACCTGATTTAAATATAGTTTGAAGAAGCTTCACAAAATGTACTTCCGTTTTCAGATTAGCCCAGGATTCAAGACCAAATCGCTTAATGGTAAGAAAAAAAATCTACTTTTAAACCGTACTGTTTTCGGGGGAGCTTACACACATGCTTCTGTAAGGCTTAGTTTTTTCTGAGCCGATGCATAAAGTGTGCAGCAGATTATAAGCAGTGTAAGTCTCATACGGCTTAAAACTGCAATATGGAGCCCAAAGCCTCATAAAAGCAAAAGAAAGTTATGCGCTTGACGCATACTGTATCCAGTGACTTAATAACAATGCCACTCCATTTATTATGAAATGAAATGCCATGGAAAACTGAATCCCTAACTCTATTCTTACCTTTGCCAGGAAAAAGCCGGATAGCATGTGAGGAAATGTATTCAAAAAAATTATAAAAAATGGTAAGGTCTTGTAGTTAGGTAAACTGGTAAGATGTACTATGCCAAATATAAAGCAGGACAAAATCATCATTAGTGCGGGATTCGCAATATATCCTTCCCCTTTATACGAAATCACAAATAACAGCAATAGACAAAGGTAAAATACCATGTCAATTCCAAGTTCTGATCTTCCTCTATACCAATAGAAAATGCCTAAAGCAAAAAAGAAAAATGATATAATAATGTTCCTCCTTTTCTGATTTAACCATAACCTATAAACCAGTTCTTCCAAAAAGGGGGCAACCAGGAGTACTTCAAAAATGCTCATACTTTCTAAAATGGCAACTCCCTTTGAAACACGAAGTCCCGTTTTAGTCATTAATTCCGCTATTTGTAAAACCCACTGATAGAGTATCACAAACAGATAATACTTTAATATTATTCTCAGGAAGCGTTTTAGGGTGGGCACTTTCAACTTTACCTTAAGATTTGAAAATGTGCGGAGATTAGTTTAACAGGCATGCTCTATCAAAAGCCCGGATTTTGTAGAAATAGCCCCGCAATAAAAGAATCCCAATATTTTAATATATCGAACACAACATATCCCAAAACAAAAATCAATCCCACTATTAAATTATTAATTCTGAATTTGTATCGTGACATCTGCTTAATCATTTGAAGGTTAAATTTTGAATACTTGAAATAACTACAAGTTACTCGAAAAATCCCTAATTAAAGTCCTTTTACTAAAATCACTATTAAATTGTACAAAAAATGCATCGCTACCGCATAATAAATACCATATCTAAGTCGAATGCGACTTAGAGACACCCCGGCTAAGAAATAAGGTGCCAATAGTAATAAATAAAGGCTAATTTTATCATTATAAATTGTATAATTGTACAAGTGAATGAGGCTGAATAAAGTTGATGATACCAAAACAGGTAAAAGCCAAGTCTTGAAAAAACGTAGTGGATATCGAAAAATCAACTCTTCCAAAAACGGAGCTATAACTAGTGCTGATATAATGACGAAACTTTTTGAATGGAGATTAGTTTCGTTCTTAGCAAGATAGAGTGTGTTAAGGTTAAAAGCATTAAGTATAATATCAATAATAATTTCTCCAAAGAGATAGTTTAAAATAACTAAAAGCAGAATCTCTTTACTCGCAATTTTTATTTTATCTTTCAATTTTATCTTATGACTAAAGGGTTTGAGTATTTTTAAAATGATAACACATTAGTATTCCTTTCTCTCATTCCAGCCCTTAAAAATATCATGAATTCCATCAGCAATTGAATATGCAATTGCCCACCATGCTCTATTTACTAAAATGATGGTTTTTGAGGGAGGCGGTATAACCGGATTTAAGAGAAAGTGTGGCCTTATCTAAGGCGCATTTTACTTTAAATACGGGTTGGTCGTTTACCAGGACGAAATCCTGTGCTACTTCCGTGATTTTGCCATTCACCAGTCCCCATTCGTTATAGTTAAAGGCATCTACCTGAAACCTTACCGTCATTCCTTCTTTTAGCAGACCGATATCTTTAGGGCTAACATAACACTCAGCCAAAACGGATGAGTCCGGTGAAATGATACCCAAACTCTCCCCGGTTTGTACATAGCTTCCCTCGTATTTTCCTATTAGCTGCTGAAGATGCCCGCTTACCGGGGCGGTCACGATGTAAAAGCGCTTCTGTTCACTTAGTTGCTCCCGTTCCGACTGCTTTTGCCTGTTCTGAAGTCTCAGTTGATTAAGGTCTGCTTCCCACTGACTGACCTGCCGTTGAAATAACGATCCATTTTCAGCCTTCAGCTTTGTTAATTCGTATTCTTTATTATCCAGCTCACGTTTAGAGATAATTTTTTCCTCATAGAGTTTCCGGTCGGATACCAGCTCAGTCTCTATTTTCTGCTGTGCAAAAATATTTTCCTGAACCTGACTTCTCAGCAGATTTAGCTGCTGGGCATACAGACCGGTATCCAACCTGTGATCGTCATAAAGATTCCGGCTGGTAATACCTTTAAGTCTCCTCAGGTCAGCTATTCTTTGAGAAGTCTCCTGCTCATCAAACACAGAAAGATTCAATTGAGTCTCTAATTCATCTGCATCTACCGTAAACAGTGTATCTCCCACCTGCACCATTTGGTTCTCCATGACATTCGCCGTTCTGACCCGGCCTGACACCAGAGATTTTAACTCGGTCTTTTCGTTCAGTGGGCGGAGCATTCCCGGAGACTGTAAACTCACATCCACATCAATAAACGGTAATGCAATCAAAACTCCCGTAACCGCCAAAAGGATAATACTGTAAATAAGCTGGCTTCTGACCTGCACTTTTGGCAGATAAGTCTCGAGGACAGAATCTATAGCTTCCGATGGTAGAATTTGCTTTTGCATCCTGCAAAGGTCGGGAAAGATCTGCACCCCGGTCCACAAGATACGGCAGAGAAATATGCATGTGAATCATAAATGGGCCATTTTAAAATTGTGTTTCTTAGGAAAGTAAAATTCCTTTGAATAAGGTAGTAAAAAGGCATGCCCGGCCGCCATTACCGGGCATACCTGCTTCCTCAGGCCTTCAGTGCCTGCTCGATGTCCGCAATGATATCGTCAATATGCTCAATACCTACCGAGACGCGTAAGCCCGTTGGCGTTACGCCGGCGGATGCCTGTTCGGCCTCGTTCAGCTGCGAATGCGTGGTAGATGCCGGGTGAATAATCAGGGTTTTGGAATCTCCCACGTTAGCCACATGGCTGATGAGTTTCAGGCTGTTCACAAACTTCTCCGCCGTGGCTTTATCTCCCTGAAGTTCAAAAGAAAGCATTCCTCCGTAACCCCTTTCCAGGTAGCGGGTAGCCAGGGCATGATAAGGGTTGTCTTCCAGTCCCAGGTAATTTACGCTCTTCACTTCAGGCCGTGCTTTTAGCCAGTGTGCCAGCTTCAGGGCATTTTCGTTGGTTCTTTCTATACGCAGGGAAAGCGTTTCCAGCCCCTGTAGCAGCAGGAAAGAGTTAAACGGACTGGCAGCGGCGCCCCAGTCTCTCAGGCCTTCCACCCTTACCCGGATGATGAACTGGATATTTCCAAACGGGCCGTTAGCCCCAAATACATCCTTGTATACCAGTCCGTGGTAGCTGGGAGACGGATTGCTGAACTGAGGATATTTCCCGTTGCCCCAGTTGTAATTCCCTCCGTCTATGATCACTCCGCCGATGGAGGTGCCGTGACCACCTATCCATTTCGTAGCCGACTCTACCACCACGTTGGCTCCATGCTGCAGAGGCTTAAATAAAGCGCCTCCTGCTCCGAAGGTATTATCCACAATCAGCGGGAGGTCGTATTTCTTTGCCAGCGCAGCAAAAGCGTCAAAATCAGGTACGCTGTATCCCGGGTTACCGATGGTCTCCAGGTAGATCAGTTTGGTTTTTTCATCAATCAGCTTCTCAAAACTTTCCGGGCGGTCGTCAGCAGCAAAACGCGCATCTACCCCGATGTTACGGAAAGAGTTTTTAAACTGGTTGAACGAGCCGCCATACAAATAAGGGGAAGTAACAAAATTATCTCCTACCGTAGTAATGTTATTAATGGCCAGAAACTGCGCCGCATGACCCGAGCTAACGGTCAGGGCTCCCACTCCTCCATGTAAGGCCGCCATCCGCTTCTCGAAAACATCATTGGTGGGATTCATGATCCGGGTGTAAATGTTTCCGAACTCCTTCAGGGCAAACAGGTTGGCACCGTGCTCTGCACTGTTGAACACATAGGATGTGGTCTGATAAATGGGCACCGCCCGGGAGTTAGTAACAGGATCCGGAACCTGTCCGGCATGCAATTGCAGCGTTTCAAATTTCATAAGAATGGTGTTATCTGTTAAAGTATACTATTTCTATAGACAAAGTAAGCTATTTTATGTCTCCCATCCAATACATTTATTAATTCTTTTGCTTCAGATCCAGATCCTGGAAGTCAAAGCTGAAATCTGTCAGCGGAGAAAAATTCTTTTCATCATATCAGGTGATTTTCGGTAAAAATACAAAAAGTATTTATAGTTCGGACAGGATTCGCCCTGTCAGGGTGACAGGGCGAAACATTCTGGATAAGGAGAAAACCCTACTCCCTGTTTTCATTCCTCCAAACAAAAAAAGCACGCCTTTCGGCGTGCTTTCTCATATAATCTATCTCGTGATTACTCGATGATTTCAGTTACCTGTCCGGCACCTACTGTACGTCCACCTTCACGGATCGCGAAACGAAGACCTTTGTCCATCGCGATAGCGTTGATCAGGTGTACTTCAATAGTGATGTTATCACCAGGCATTACCATCTCCACGTTCTCAGGAAGGAAGATTTCACCGGTAACGTCTGTGGTTCTGAAGTAGAACTGAGGACGATATTTGTTGAAGAATGGAGTGTGACGACCACCTTCTTCTTTTGACAGAACGTAAACCTCTGCTTTGAATTTAGTGTGAGGCTTAACAGAACCTGGCTTACAGATTACCATACCACGACGAATCTGATCTTTATCGATACCTCTCAGAAGCAGACCTACGTTATCACCAGCCTCTCCTCTGTCAAGAATCTTACGGAACATTTCCACACCGGTTACGGTAGACTTCAGACCTTCAGCACCCATACCCAGGATATCTACAGGATCACCGGAGTTGATCACCCCTGTTTCGATACGACCGGTAGCTACAGTACCACGACCTGTGATAGAGAACACGTCTTCTACAGGCATCAGGAACGGCTTGTCAGTAGCTCTTTCAGGAAGTGGAATCCAGTTATCCACTGCATCCATCAGCTCTTCGATTTTAGCTACCCACTGAGGCTCTCCGTTAAGGCCACCCAGAGCAGAACCCTGAATTACAGGAATATTATCTCCGTCGAATTTGTAGAAAGAAAGCAGTTCTCTGATTTCCATTTCCACCAGCTCAAGAAGCTCGGGATCATCTACAAGGTCAACTTTGTTCATAAATACAACCAGCTGAGGTACACCTACCTGACGGGCAAGAAGGATGTGCTCACGGGTTTGTGGCATAGGACCGTCAGTAGCAGCTACCACGATGATCGCACCGTCCATCTGAGCAGCACCTGTAACCATGTTCTTCACATAGTCAGCGTGACCAGGACAGTCAACGTGCGCATAGTGACGGTTCTCTGTCTGGTACTCTACGTGTGAAGTGTTAATAGTGATACCACGCTCTTTTTCTTCAGGAGCATTGTCAATTGACGAGAAATCTCTTTTCGCTGCAAGACCTTTGTTAGCAAGAACAGAAGAGATAGCAGCAGTCAAAGTAGTTTTACCGTGGTCAACGTGACCGATAGTACCGATATTAACGTGAGGTTTACTACGGTCAAAATTTTCTTTTGCCATTTTATTAATGAATTTTTATATTGTTCAAACTATTTACTAAAACTTAAAAACGCACCGGTATCAACAAAAAATGAACCCTAAAAATCTTCAGAGTTCTGCAAATTCCCGTTGCCTTTAAAAACCGAAAGAGCCTTTGAGCAGGATTGAACTGCCGACCTCTTCCTTACCAAGGAAGTGCTCTACCACTGAGCTACAAAGGCTTGATGGAATTCTGAGCGGGAGACGGGTCTCGAACCCGCCACCTATAGCTTGGAAGGCTATCGCTCTACCAAATGAGCTACTCCCGCTTATTTTTCTGTGTGGGGGCGGATGGATTCGAACCACCGTAGGCATACACCAGCAGATTTACAGTCTGCCCCATTTGGCCACTCTGGTACACCCCCCTATCCTTCAAAGAACGCGCCCCTTTTATTAAGGAGTTGCAAAATTAGAGCTTTATTTTATTCACACCAAACTTTTATCAAAAAAATCTTTTGGTTTTTTTAGCTCCGGGGAAAACCCCTGAACGACAGGCCATTTTCCCCTTTTTGCAGCTCCTACCTCTGCGTTCTCTGCGTGATCCTTAAAACGGCAGATCGTCCTCCCCTTCCAGTGAGCCTGGTACCGGAGTAGGTGCGGCAGGCGTTCCTGCGGCAGGCGAACCTGTGGCAGGCGAACCTGCAGCCGGTGCCTCAGCTCCCGCCTTCTCAATTCTCCAGCCCTGGATACTGTTAAAATAGCGGGTCTCTCCCTGCGGGTTCACCCATTCCCGGCCCCGGAGGTTAATAGATACCTTTACGGCATCCCCTACATTATACGCATTTAACAGGTCGGTCCTGTCCTGCGTAAATTCTATCAGAATATGCTGCGGATACTGCTCATCAGTAGTAACCACTACTTCTCTCTTCTTAAAGGAGGCGCTTACCTGCTGCTCGGGATTAATCACCTTTATAGTTCCTGAAACTTCCATTATACTTACTTTTGTAAAATCTGAATCACAAATATACGGATCTTATCTTTAAAAAATGCTTAACCGGATAATTTCGGAAATAGAAACCGCCCTGGAAACCCACGGCGACCAATGGGCCACCCGCTTTACTCCGTTCTGGCACTACCGGAGGCGGGAGAATAATATTTTCTCACTGGCTTCCGCCCTCTTTATCCTCTGTGAACTGGAGCCACGGCTCAGTTCCGAAAACCGGGAAACAACCGCGAAGATCGCCCGGCTTATCACCCGCCAGTACCCCCGGTTCCGGAATAAAGACGGGCGCATGACCTACAATTTCTATCCCACCCGCCCCTCCCGGCATTTCCCGAACGGCTTTTTCATGCAGCATTTTGATCACTTCCGGCTGCCGGATGATATTGACGATACCGCCCTGGTCACCTTTACCCTGAAAACACCCCGAGAAGAAGTTCAGGCCCTGAAAGACCTGACAGAGGCTTTTGCAGAAGACCTGCCTTCCGGGCAAAGGGTCTATTCTACATGGTACGGTAAAAATATGCCCAAAGAGCAGGATGTCTGTGCCCTGCTGAACCTGCTCTACCTTTTCCATGCGTATGCCCTGCCCCTCACCCGCACTGACCGTGATACGTTCACTTTTCTCCGTGAAAAAGCAGGGGAAGCGCTGAGCCGTCCTTTTGAAATAGCGCGGCATTATGCCACTCCTGCCCTGATCCTTTACCACTACAGCCGCTTCATGAGCCGCTTCTCCTCACCCCTCGACCCGCTCCGGCCGTTTATCATCTCTTCCCTGAAAGAAGCCCTGGCCCATGAAAAGGTTTCCATGAACCGCCTCATCATGGAGTCAGCCCTGATCAAGCTGGGCGAAAAAAGAGAGTCCTTTGACCTTTCGCAGCTTAGCAGCAAAGGTTTCCATACGTTTATAGGCGCCCCGTTCGCTCCGTTTGCACATCCGTTGGTTAAAAAATGGTCGGCTAAGCCCGCTTACCAGATATTCTGGCACTCCGATATCCATCAAAAGGCCCTGCTGGCCGAATATCTTGTGCTGTCTTCCTTGAATTCGTAAACACTATCCGCTAACTTAGCAGAACGTATGCTCAGAATTCCGTCCGAAATACCGTCCCAGCCGTTTGAATCCCTGAAATTCAGGAAAAATACGTTTGTGGCCTTCCGGAGCAACCTCTATCCTTTCAGCAACCAGGTTTTTTTTGAAGAAAATACGGTGATCTATATCCTGGAAGGCGATAAGATCTTCCGGTCGGAAAAAACAGAGTTTAATGTCAGGAAAGGAGACCTGCTTTTTGTCAGGAAAGGCTATTACCTCTATTCCGAATCGACCAATGCCGGCTACAAAAGCCTGGTATTCTTTATTGACAGTAACCTCATCCGGGAGTTTGTCAACCAGAATACGGGTATCCTGCAGGAGGGGCCTCCCCGGCAGTCGCCCTCCTGGGTATTGAAGCTGGCAGCCGATGAGTCTTTTGAAAAATTTGTGGAATCCGTATTGCCTTATTTCCGTACGGAGACCCGGTACCTGGAGCATTTTCTCCGCCTGAAAGCCCAGGAGCTCCTCCTTCACCTGATCAATGCCGACGCGGAGGGAAACTTCCGGAAGTTTCTCCTGGAAAACTTCAGCGGCAAAAAAATAGACCTGGATTACGTAATCAATACCTTTTACCTGAAAAACCTGACCATCCATGACCTGGCCAAAATTTCAGGAAGAAGCCTGTCGGCCTTTAAAAGGGAGTTTACCGAAAAATACGGAGAGGCGCCTGCGGCCCGTATCCGGGCCAAAAAGCTGGAGCACGCCCACTTTCTGCTCAAAAACAAACTGAATACGGTAGATGAGGTGGCCGAGGCGGTAGGCTTTGATTCGGTGTCCCATTTCATCAAGAGCTTTAAAGAAAAATACGGAAAAACACCGAAACAATTGACAATGGACAATTGACAGCGAGAAAGCGTAATTGTCCGTTGTCACCTGTCAATTGTCAATTATAAACTCACCCTACCCTTGTTTTTTGCCGTTCAAATAAAAATAAGGATACCACAAATTATATTATAGTAAACTTGCAGTGTGCTTTTCAGAGCATCTTTCAAAACCCATTTCAATAGATATGAAGTACCTACATATTCTTCTCTTCCTGGTGATATCAAAAGGAGTGAGCGCCCAGAGCGGGAATTCGTTCACCCTTCGCGACTGTATAGAATATGCCCTTCAGAACAATATCACCATCCGGCAGTCAGAGGCAGCCGTAGAAAACAGTGATAACCTTCTGAACCAGTCAAAGGCCCAGCGCCTGCCTTCCGTAAACGGCTTCATGAGCGGGAACGGAAACACCGGTAGGAACGTAGACCCTTTTACCAACGGGATCGTTACCCAGACCATCGGTACCAATAACATGGGTGTGGGCCTGAGCCTTCCCGTTTACCAGGGCAACCGGCTTAAAAATGCCGTGGAAAGAGACAAGCTCTCCCTGGAAGCTTCCCTGGCCGATGTTCAGACCCAGAAAAATAATATTGCCCTCCAGGTGGCGGTGGCCTACCTCAATGTGCTGTCTGCCGAAGACCTGATTGAAGTGGCTCTGAAGCAGCTGGAGGTGACCCAACTGCAATACGACCGTACACAGAAGCTGGTAAATGGCGGGGCACTGCCTGAAACCAACCTCTTCGACCTGGATGCCCAGAAAGCCAATGATGAGCTGTCGCTCGTCAATGCTGAAAACAGCCGTGAGTCGGCCTTCCTAGCCCTCAAAAGAGCTATGAATGCCCCCCTGGAAATGATGTTTGCGGTAGTAAAAAGTGAAGTCCCTGATCCTGAAATGCTGATTCAGGAAACTTCTTCTGCCTCCATTTACCAGACAGCGCTGGGTTTTCTTCCTGAAGTTAAGGCGGGCAAAATCCGGATGAATGCCGCTGACCGCAACATTGCTATCGCCCGGGGTATGGGGCTTCCCACTCTTTCCCTGAGCACCAACTGGGGTACAGCTTATTCCAGCGTGGCTCGCAGAGCAGGAGAAATGACCACTTCATCGCGCCAGATCCCTATTTCTGCCGAGTTTCAGGGGCAAACCATCCCCCTGGTGATCAACTGGCCCGAAAACAGCTACACCATGGAGAATATCCCCTACTTTAACCAGTTGGGCAATAACCAGAACCTCAGCTTCGGCCTGTCTTTAAACATTCCCATCTTCAACCGCTTCAATATGAAATACCAGACCCAGGCGGCGCAGATTCAGAAAAAACAGGTAAACCTGCAGAACAAGGCCACGGAAATACAAATCAAACAGAACATTGATCAGGCCTATATTGATATGCTCAATGCCCGGAAAAAATACTCGGCTACCCTGACGCAGGCACAGGCCCTGGAAAAAGCGTTCACCGCCGCCGAAAAAAGATATAACGCCGGAGCCGGTACATTTGTAGACTATAACCTGGCCAAAACCAACCTCGACCGGGCCAATACCAATCTCGTGATCGCCAAATACGATTATATTTTCAAGACCAAAGTATTAGATTTTTATCAGAACAAACCGCTTGAGTTCTAGCTATGAGCAGTGAGTTATGAGAAAATGCTCACTGCTTATAGCTCATAGCTCACTGCTCATAGCTTAAATTTTATACCTAAATGAAAAAGAAGTCCAAAAAAATGATATGGGTGATATCAGGCCTCCTGGCTGCCCTGGTACTGTTGCTCATCATCGGGAAAAAAGCCGGGTGGATCGGCGCTGAAAAGCCCACGCAGGTAGAGATCACAAAAGTGGCTACCGGAAATCTTACCCAGTCGGTTTCGGCTTCCGGCAAGGTTCAGCCGGAAGTGGAAGTGAAGATATCGCCGGATGTACCGGGTGAGATCATTGCCCTGTATGTCAAAGAGGGCGACTCGGTTCAGAAAGGTCAGCTCCTGCTCCGGATCCAGCCGGAAAACTATGTGTCCATAGTAGAAAGGTCCAAAGCCGGTGTAAACCAAAGCAAAGCCTCTGCCGAACAGTCGAAAGCGGCCATAGCCCGGGCCGAATCCCAGCTTACCCGCGCGGAGGCAGAATTTAACCGCCAGAAAAAACTGTACGAAGACAAGGTGGTGTCACAGTCCGACTTCCAGACCGCCGAAGCTAACCTGCTGGCCGCCCGCCAGGACCTGGCCTCGGCCAAAGCCAACTATGAGGCGGCCCGGTTTGGCATCAACAGCTCAGAAGCAGCCCTGAAAGATGCCTCTGAAAACCTCCGCAAAACCAATATCTATGCCCCTATGAGCGGTATCGTTTCCAAGCTGGCAGTAGAGCTGGGCGAAAGAGTGGTAGGTACCTCCCAGATGGCCGGTACCGAGCTGCTTCGGATTGCGAACCTGAACGACATGGAAGTACGGGTGAATGTGAATGAGAACGATATCATCCGGGTAGACATGGGCGACACCGTAATAGTGGACGTAGACGCCTACAGCGATCAGAACAAGAAATTCAAAGGGATAGTGACCCGGGTAGCCAACACCGCCATCGGATCCGGCGGCTCCCTGACCGCCGCTGCCAGCAACAGCACGGAATCCGTAACGGAATTTGAGGTGCGGATCAAGATCCTGCCCGAATCTTACCGCGACCTGATTGACCATTCCCGGGGCAAAAAATATCCCTTCAAGCCGGGAATGACCGCTACGGTAGATATCATCACCGAGAAGAAAAACGGGGTGCTGATCATCCCGATCTCTGCCGTGACTACCCGCACGCAACAGGCGGAAATACCGGCAGGCGATAGCCCTGCAGGAGCCGTAAGTGAAGAGAACACCAAAGCGGAGAAGCCGAAAGAAATTGTGTTTATCAATGAAAACGGCATAGCTAAAAAACGGGAAGTAACTACCGGCATCACCGATATCACTACCGGTAACATTGAGATTCTCTCCGGGCTGAAAGCAGGCGACCAGGTCATCACCGGGCCGTTCATTGAAGTGTCTAAACGCCTGGAAGACGGTAAAAAGATTGAGGACAAAAACGCAAAACCGGAGGCAAAAGAAACTAAAAAATAGATTCTTTAATGAAACCATGAAGACATCTTCATGAACCTTAATTCCTTCATGTTAAATAAAAAACATGAAGGAATTAAGGTTATTAAGGCTCTGCTTCCTCTTGCCAAAGCCTCCTGAAATTCCTCCTTTCCATTCTCAATTGTCAACTGTCAATTGTCCATTCCTGCACAAAAGCCCCCCTTTCATTATTAACCGCTTAAATTATTTAATACTTTTGTACAAATTCAAGTAGACAGGAAATGGGTTTTTTTGATTTTTTCAGCAAAGAGAAAAAGGAATCTTTAGATAAAGGACTGGAGAAGTCCAAAAGCGGGATCTTTGATAAGCTCACCAAGGCCATTGTAGGCAAGTCGGAAGTAGACGAAGAAGTTCTCGATGAACTGGAAGAAATTCTCATCAGTTCTGACGTAGGCGTGGAAACCACCGTCAAGATCATCCGGCGCATCGAAGCCCGGGTGGCCCGCGATAAGTATGCCTCCACCGCCGAGCTCGACCGCATCCTGCGCGAAGAAGTAGCCGCCCTGCTCCGGGAAAATAACTCCCAGGACGTCACCAACAGCTTTGAGACCGAAAACCTGCCCAAGCCCTATGTGCTGATGGTAGTAGGAGTAAACGGCGTGGGCAAAACCACCACCATCGGTAAGCTGGCCCATAATTTCACCCAAAACGGTAAAAAAGTAGTGCTCGGCGCGGCAGATACCTTCCGGGCTGCAGCGGTAGACCAGCTGAAGCTCTGGGGAGAACGCGTGGGCGTAGACGTCATAGACCACGGCATGAACACCGACCCCTCATCCGTGGCCTACGATGCCGTTAAAGTGGGCATGGAGAAAGGCGCCGACGTCATCATCATTGACACGGCCGGCCGCCTCCACACCAAAGTCAACCTCATGAACGAGCTGGGCAAAATCAAGCGCGTAATGCAGAAAGTACTGCCCGAAGCTCCGCATGAAGTGATGCTGGTATTAGACGGCAGCACCGGCCAGAACGCCGTGATCCAGGCCCGCGAGTTTACCCGCGTAACCGACGTAAACTCCCTGGCCATCACCAAGCTCGACGGCACCGCCAAGGGCGGCGTGGTGATCGGCATCTCCGACGAATTCAAAATCCCGGTGAAGTACATCGGCGTAGGTGAAAAAATGGAAGACCTGCAGGTGTTTAATAAGATGGCATTTGTGGAGAGTTTATTTAACAGATAATTGATTTTCAACATGAAGGAATGAAGATTAGTTAAGAAATACGCCACCTCTTCATGAACCTTCACTCCTTCATGTTAGAAAACAATATATTAATTTGTATTACCACAACAAAACTTTTCGGCTATCTTTAGGCATATTCCAAAAAAGTTGTAACTTTTTTGGATTTCATTCCGAAAAAGTTACAACTTTTTTGGATTTCATTCCGAAAAAGAATAATTTTGAAAAAAGATTAACCTATGATAGACCGGGTTTTAAGAGAACGGGTCCGGGCAAAACTTTTTAAAGGAAAGGCGATCCTGCTGATGGGGGCCCGGCAAATAGGTAAAACCACTTTACTGAAATCTGTTTTCGGCACAGGAGAGGATGTGCTGTGGTTTAATGGCGATGAAACAGACGTACAGGAGCTGTTCGCTAACGCCTCAGCTACCCGTTTAAAAGTATTCTTCGGCAGGAAAAAGATCATTGTTATTGACGAAGCCCAGCGCATCCGTGACATTGGCCTGCGGATGAAGCTCATCACAGATGCTATTCCCGAAGTACAGTTAGTGGCTACTGGGAGCTCGGCTTTTGAACTGGCCAACCGCATAAATGAACCGTTGACCGGCCGGAAATGGGAATATAAAATGTACCCGCTTTCTTTTTCCGAAATGGTCACCCATCACGGCCTCCTGGAAGAAAAACGCCTGATCCCCCACCGTCTGGTCTATGGGTATTACCCTGAAGTAGTCATTCATCCGGGCAGCGAGATTGAAATCCTGAAACAGCTTTCAGACAGTTATTTATACAAAGATATCCTGGCATGGGAACAGATTCAGAAGCCCGATAAACTGTTGAAGCTCCTGCAGGCACTGGCTTTCCAGGTAGGTTCACAGGTTTCATACCATGAACTGGGACAGATGTGCGGTCTGGATTCCAAAACGGTAGAGAAGTACATTATGCTGCTGGAACAAACCTACGTGATATTCCGCCTGGGCTCTTTCAGCCGGAACCTGAGAAATGAACTGAAAAGCAGTAAAAAAATCTATTTCTATGATAATGGCATAAGGAATGCCGTGATCGCCAACTTCAACCCTATCGAAAGTCGCACCGACACGGGTGCACTATGGGAGAATTTCATCATTTCCGAAAGAATCAAGTTTCTCAACTACTCCCAAAAATGGGCCAACTACTGGTATTGGAGAACCAAAGAACAAAAGGAAATAGACTGGATTGAAGAAGCCAACGGTCAGCTGACCGCTTGTGAATTCAAGTGGAATGCCCGCGCCAAAACGAAATCTCCCCAGCTTTTCCTGAAATCGTACCCGGACAGTGAGTTTAAAGTGATCACGCCCGATAATATGGAGGAGTTTTTGGGAATAGGGTAAACCACTTCCTTATTTCCAGATAACATAATCTTTAACATAATTTTCGGTCCTGCTCACAGGAGATTGCACCCCGTTGGTTACAACAGGTACTTCTGCCTTTAAAAAATTTAAAAGTTCTGAAATCGTAATTTCCTTATTTCCATTTAAGTCAGCTTTCATCGAATTCAGTCCTTTTAATAAACAATGCGTAAACGCACCATTATTTAATTTCTGCAATTCAAACGACTCTTCCCCTCCTTTGGAAGAAGCAAGTACCGTGATTCCTGTGTTTACCCGCAAGTCAGGGAATAATGACTTCATTGATTCAAACACAGGAGAATTACGTGTATTGCCCGGCATCCCTCCTTTAGAAAACACTTTGGTAGAATCGCTTGGTACAGTATTGTCTTCTACCGCTTTTTCCATACTTGTCTTATCCACTTCTCCACTAAAACAGGCATCAACGAAAACCAGTCGGTTTAATGAGGGGATTCCATCCAATATATCTTCTATGTCGTGATATAATATAGAGGTCTTATTTATGTTCTTCATATCTGTTTTATGAGTTGCTAAACAATATTCCTCGTTAGAACCAAAGAGGCCATGTCCTGAATAATAAATAATCACAAAGTCTTCAGGCTTAGTTTTGAGTAAATCCTTTTTAAAAGCGACAACTTTTTCCCTGCTCACTTCTTTATCGAGAAGTAGTTTTACCTCTACTTTGTCAAACATTTTGCTTTTTCGAAAAATATCAGCGACATCCTGTGCATCTTTTACCGGTAGTTGCAACCTTTTTAATTCCTTATTATAGTAATCTCCAACTCCTATAGAAACCAAATGCAGATTAGGTTTGGACGAACCCAAAACTCTCTTAACATTCACATATTCTTTTTCACTTTCAACACCTTCCGCATTCTTCGCGGAAATAGTTATATGATTAACTCCTTCCAGTATCGGAATTCTGAATGGGATTATTGATTGAGGCCCGTCTACACTTCTTCCTTTAACGCCATCAACGGGAACCCCATTTACATTCACCAAAACCTTCTTTATATTTTTGGACAATAGCTTAACCTGGAAGTCTAAATGGGTCTTTTTGTATTCTATGAGGTCTTCAGGTAGCCCCGTCACGCTGATTTCAGGAATATTATCAATTGTACTATTTTCAACTTGTGCTTCCTCAAAACCGGAATGCCGAATCCGTTCTTTATACAATCGGTTAAAATAGTCAATGGTTTCTCTAGGAGCGTATCCAAGAGTAGATAATACCTTGTCCGGCCGGTTTAATTTTAAGTCAAATTGGGATAGTTCATACGTTTTGCCATTACTAAAAAACCAGAGATTATTATTCGTATATTTATTTGTCATATAGTACCCGTTTCTGTCAATCACCGCATGAGTTTCATGATCCAGTGCCACAAATTCAGCTTTCGTTTCTCCGGTCACGAAATCCAGAAATTTAACCTGTTTATTGCTCTCAACTCCAATTAAATATTTTTTATCCGGAGAAGATTGAATACTATACATAACGAGAAGCTCTTTATTTATTCTTCTTACAGGAGTTCCATTGTGCATTTCCCAGAGAAATATGGTACCATTACTTCCACAAGTCACAAACCGTTTATTATCTATAAAATTGGCGGATGTAATTGCGGTTATTATCGTGCGTTCTAATAAGTTTGTAGGTGCCTGATTATGTGAGAATGTGAAGGTTACCTGTTTTGTTTCTATATCAAAAATGCCTCCTGTTCCGTCAATGAAACAGAACAACAGCTTATTATTGTCTTCCGAAAGTTTTAATTCCGTAATTATTGTTTGGAAGTATACTCTTGTTTTGGGCTTTTTGTAAACTATTTTCTCAATGAGTTTCCCTTGTAAATCATAAAAAGCAAAAACAATTTCATTTTTACTGAACTTTCCTCTCCGGGAAAGTACAGACAGAATTTGCCCCCGGTCAGCAAGGTATTTAGGAGAAAAACCATGTAAGGTGTCTCTTTTATTGATTATATTCAAATCTATTTCCTCACTTACTTTATCCTCATGAAAGCTCACCAATTTATTATTCATAAGAAACGAATGTGGCCTCCCTGGTAGCATCTCAAGATTATAGGTTCGGTATTTCTCATTAATTTTATATTTGTACAACGGATTTAATTTAGTTCTATCGTAAATAACTATTTCTTTATAGTCCAGCCCTTCGCAAAAACCGTCACTGTAATAATTTGCCCCCACTATAAAATTACTATCCTTAGAGAATGTAAAATTCCCTAACCCCATTAGTACATCATCTTCATAATGATATTTTATTACAGCACTATTCCTGGCGGTGTCAATGCAGTTCGCTAATTGTTTTAATTTTCTAACATTTCCCTCCTTCATATCAAATAAAAAACCATCCCCGGATAATTTAGGGATTAAAAGCGTTTCAGTATCTAAAAAGACAGGAGTTCCCAGTTTTATATTTCCTCCCAATGGTAAAACGTTTTTAATACTATTCGTTTTCAAATTGTGTACCACCAGGTCATGCGAAAGTTCAACTAAAAGACTTTGATCATCTGATAGTTCAACAACCATCCCCCCATTTAGCTGACCCGGTTCATAAGAATCTGCATTATTCCATATTTTCCTCTCTCCTGTGGTCAGGTTAAATAGCTCTCTGCCAGTAAAGATGTCTTTAGCAATCATTCTGAAAGAGTTTTTCGAAATATCCTGAACATCATAATAAGCAGACCAGGAAGAGTTCATAGTTCTGATCACAATAGGATGACCATTGCTGTGCTTTGAAGTATCTAAAGTCACATATCTACTCTCCACTGTATTCTCAATTTTTCTTTTCTGAGGATCTATTATTAAAATAGATTGAGAATAGGTTTTGGGATTTGATTTTCTACTCGAAAAAAGACCCTTTTTTACCAATAGCCGGTCGTCTTTCCATGCCAGATCAACAATAGTATTAATTTCCTCGTCTATTACGCTATGGTGATAGTTATTAATCTCAACCATTCCGGAATAGTTGGAGGCAAAAGGCTGTACAGCGTATAATTGTTCGTACGAATTACTTAAGTAAAGTTTCCCGGAATCCTCATCCCAGGCTGCGCCCGATAATGTGGGTTCACTTATTTCCTGTTTAAAAAAACCAGTTACTTTCAATCTACTCTCCACACGCTTAGTTATAGGGAGCCTATAGTGCCATTGGTTTACTATCTTTGCATTTTCATCGTAGTATTTCAGCGAAAAGGTATTGATGGAGCCCGCGGAATGAGATATTACCAAATACCCTTCTTCATGAAAAAATGCCCGGGTATAAACCTCATCACCTCCTGAGGGTTTTAAAGTATGGATTACCCTGTTTTGTATAATATCGTATACCTCAAAAAAACCGTCCGGGTAAACCGGTATTAATATCTTTTTCCCATCATGAGAAACCGAAGGCTTGGGCTGATAATAAACCTTAGAAACATCATTGTTATAAACATTGATTTTCTTCACGATCTTACCTGAAAACAAATCCCACATGATGTATTCCCCATAGAGTCCGTAACCTAACAGGTATTTATTTCCGGGGAGAAGCTGAAATTCCAATGCGGTACTACCCCCAAAAGTATTTTGATATACCACAGACGGGTTTTTCTCCTGGCTAAAAGACACAAAACATAATTTCAGCAAAAAAATAAGGAGCGTATATCTCATCAACATCTGCTTAATGGTTAAATTTAAGGGCTGGATAATAATTCTTCAGGAAGAAATCCGGATCGAACTTCCCGTAATAATTTTGTATATACTTTAGTATTATTTCTTTTCTGCCGCTATCATCATTTTGCAGCTCTCCCACCATTTCTAACTCCATCTTCAAATCTTTAAATTTTACAAAATTCAGGTGAAAAGTAGCTATTCGTGTGGTTTTACGTTCCGGTTCATTTTCATAAAATAATGTTACAGGGCTTAATTCCCAAAAGCCAATATGCCTGCCTTCAATATAAAATAACGTGGAGTCAAATTTCAGGTAGTTTACACCCTCTTTGGTGGAGTACGGATTTTTTTTTAAAACAGGCTTACCATCCTTTTGATAACTACTATAGAAGTATTTCGAATTTAATTCATGCTCCCCGGTAAATAAAGTTCCTATCAGAAGGGAATCTATCACCAACATCGGTTCAGATCTATCATACTGAAATCCAAAGTTTTGTATCATTTGACCTAAAGAATGAAAATACGTACTCCTGCTTCTTAATTGTAGAGTAATCTTTTCAGGATTGAATATTGATTTAACCCGTCTCATCAATGGGGAGTCACTATTCTGAGATTCATTCTTCAGTGGGTTTGAGCGGTTTGATATTTCATATATTTTACCATTACCCTTCACTCTTACTACTTCCCTGGTATCTATGAAATTAAATTCATCTTTTCGGGAGATAAACTGTCCTTGTTTTACAAATGTATTTAATCCCGTAATTTTCACTTTCTGCGGGGAATTTATTATTACAAATCGCTCGGATTGAAAAAGAGACAGTAACAAAAGGAATGTCAAATAATTCATAAGCGTTCATTTTAAGGGGTCACAAAGCTCTCATTATTAAATATCTATAAAAATATAACCAAATTAAAACAATTATTACCTCGAATCTGTAATTAAATAAAACATAGGATAAAGAAGAGGCGGTAACCAATAATATAAGTTCAGTACTTACATTTAAAAAATCTTTGATTATGGTATAAACCCTTTTTGTTTCTGTTGACTCTTTTGCTCGGTTTATATCTTTAAAATGAAAATAACTTACCAGAAAAAACGAAGTAAATAGAAAAAGTAAAGTAGAAAACCGCATACTATTTCTACTATCTCTTATATTCAAAAAGAGATTGTACAATAACATCGGGCCCGGAAAATCTCCGTAGGCCGTTGATACTATATCATTCTCAAAATCTCCTATTACAATTCTTTTGTCTTTTAAAATATAGGTGAGCTCTGTATGGGGAATAGCCAGCAGTTGACTTAAATAATAAAAATTGACTTTGTCATTGATTACTTTAATGTCATCCTGAAGTATACAGGGGTCCAGTATTTGGTTCTCAGGCCCAACCTGTCTTTTCGTTTTTGAAAGCAGGAAATAGCCTCCGTAAAGTTCATCTTGATACTCCTGCTCATATAAAACCAATGGAATGGTTTTAACCCCCTTCCCATCTATTGCGTTAAATTTCAACACCTTATCTGACAGCCGATCATTTTTATGGCTTAGGTATTCATAGTCAGTTGAAGCACCGAAAGGTATCGCAATAACATTATTACTTTCTGTATCACTACAAAATACAGCATTTTTTAGCCCTTTTATAGTGTTTTCAAATTCATTATCTATACTCGTAGGAAGGTCAAAAATAATATCGCATAAAAGCCATCTGTAATCTATCCCCCTGATTTCTCTAAAAAAACTATTTAGCTTTCTTCTATCCGTAATTAAAATTGAAGAGGAGGCGCCTTGCGGTTGAAAACAGGTTTTGTCCTTACTTACACTGACAAAAACCACTTCATTAATAGCGGCTTCCCTCCGATCCTTCCCTTCCTTAATTACCGAATGGTAAACCAAAGACTGCCAATCGAGCATATAGTTATCGAAAGAGAATGAGCCTTTACCTTGCGACCATAACAGGGTAACCATTAACATTATGAAAGCGCTAAATATACTTCTTTTCACATTCCTGGATTGAATGAAATGCAGCAGGGATTGGCTTATCGTTTTAGGGTTCATCTATTCAGGCCTTAAAGGGAAGGAAGCGGAGCTTTTCCAACGACAAAGTCTTTATTGTCTTTGCGTAAAGTTCGACCAGTTAATTTCCATGTCAATTCTCCATTATTGACAACATCAGTGAACTCTTCAGCGCTGTTTAACGGAGTCAGTGAAAATATGATGTTTAAACCCGCTTTACCTGAAAAAAGAGTTTTCTGAACAAAGATGGTACCATCCGAGCTTTTGGCAATGGCATTGTCAGGTATAGAGAAACCAATTTTTTTATTACTGTCTTTAAGGTAGAGTGCTCTTGATGTTGCTCCACCGAGACGGTCTATGTTCTCTTTTGCAACTAAATCACGGGTAACCTCAACAAATGCATCACCTTTAGCTTTAGTACTTGCACTAATGGTGAATACGGCATTTACTCCGTCTGAAACTTTCTCAAACGTAAGTGTGGAGTCGGGCTGATTCCAGTCGACGGCATCCACAATTCCAGTGATATCAATAATCACTGGCTTGGGCTTGGTGTCACCCGGGTCTGTGCCGGGGTTAGGATTATCGCTACTACAAGATATGCTTGTAAAAATTAATACCGCTAACAGTCCCGTCTTGCTGAAACCGGGTACCTTGTGTTTGAAACTCCGAAACGACATAGTATTATTCATTATATTTTTCCACCTAATTCGTTACTTTCAACTCAATTTCATTCTGGCCCATAATAACTTTCTTACCTACCAAAGCCCCCTGCTCTTTGGCCAGTTTTAATATCGCCTCTACCTGATCTCTTTTAATAGCATTGTCATCTCCATCCGGTGCCTTAGTTTGTCACCCCCATAATATATGTGTTTTGGGGTTTCCCAACACCCTTACTTGTACCTCCAATTAATATCTTCGCTTCTTTAATGACAGCTTTAATCGCTTCAAGGGAAGTTTCAGATCCCGAGATAACACCCCCAAAAACTGTTGAACTGTTAGCCTCTAAAGCATCTATTTTATCATTATTCCCTTCTGTGCTTCTCCCAATATATTTTTTGTCGGGATCTGCCGAACGAATAGTTAATCCAGCAGCCGGATTTAAAACCTCAAAGGTTTTTTTAGTGATTAAAGTAATTTCATCGAGAGCCGAACCTTTAGATTCAAAATCAACCTTTCCCCCAACAGCACTTTTCTTAGCGCTTAAAATAATTTCAGTGGGGGCATCAAATCCACCAGTGCGAATAGATATAGTGCTATCTACAACATTTATATCAAGACCGGTAATCTTTCCGGTAATGATATAAACTTTCCCCTTAAGAGAATCGGTATCATCCGGCTCTGTTCCCGGGTTGGGGTCACCACTACCACAAGACGTGCTTGTAAAAATTATTACTGCCAACAGTCCCGTCTTGCTGAAGCCGGCTACCTTGTTTTTGAAACTCCGAAACGACATGGTATTATTCATTATATTTTTCCACCTAATTCGTCACTTTCAAATCAATTTCATTCTGGCCCATAATGACTTTCTTACCTACTAAAGCGACCTGCTCTTTGGCCAGTTTTAATATCGCCTCTACCTGATCTCTTTTAATAGCATAGTCATCTCCATCCGGCCCACCACGAAGTCCGACAATACCCATGTTTTGAATTTTGATTTCCCCAAGTTTTCCTGTTTTATTTTTACCTAGAAATTTGCCCTCCGGAGGTAAAATCTGGGTGTTCTTGCCCGTATACGTATGTAAAAACAATAGACCGTTTCTTACATCTTTCACATTTTCAACCGAAAGAGCTTCTGAATCAAACTTTACATCATTTCCTTTATTCAAATCTGCTTTTCGTACGCTTAAAATAATCTCTGATGCAACGGTTCCTCCGCCTGCATAAATTGTAATAAGGCTGTCTTTAATATTCACATCGGTCCGATTCCCCTGCCCTACATAGGTGTGCGTAACATTGGGTATGGTCTCATCTGGATCTTTTCCTGGATTTGGACCTCCTACACCACAAGATGTATTAACAAAAGCCATAGCTGAGAATAAACCAAGCAGGGTAATATTTCTAAAATTCAGTGTTAACATGGTATGTCGTTACTTTCAATCAATTCAAGAGTATAGAAATGATACCAACGACTCACTTTGAGCAGAGTAACTACTCAAATGGCAGCCTGCCTTTCCGGCTTGATTTGCCAATAGCAGAATAATTGGAAAACAGGGTTTCATTTATTCATTATTTAAAGGGTTCAACATTTCACTGGTTTCTACAAAACTGAACGATAATTATCCATAAGTCAACCGCCTCCGGTGCCAGAACGGAAAATGCCGGACAGATGCCCGGTTTTGCCGGACGAACGGGCATATCGTACTTTTGAGGGTGGTCATAATGGGCTCATTTAAAAATTTACAAGAATCATTTTTTGTTAAAATTACAGGGGATTTTTTAATTTTTAAAGAGAAAATTATCCTTATAATTTAATTAATTAAATTATTTAGATATAATCTACTCAAAACCAGGGTGTTATAAATTTCATAATTTTGGGTAGATGAAAGCAGAGAAGAGAATATATAACCGCATCAAAGCACATCTGGCTTTAAAGCAGGTGAAAGCAAAAGTACTGGCTGAACACCTGGAAGTCAGCCAGCAAACCGTATCTAAATGGTGTACCAATTACAGCCAGCCGTCTATCCCCGAGCTGTATAAAATAGCCGAGTTCCTGAAAGTGGAAGTAAGTGAATTGCTGGAACCCTCCGGCAAAGGGGTATGAAAGAATAACATTCATACAAGAGCACTAACAGTTTAAGATAACCCGCTTCACTTATCTTCATTTCTTCATGTTATACATCTTTCAGGTCTCTGTAAACGACTCTGTTTTTCTTAACATGAAGAAAGGAAGATACATGAAGAATAACCGACACCAATCAGAAATTCTGCCCCGCATTAGGCAATCTTCCCCCGAATCCATACTTTTGAACCTTCGGATCATCCCTGTTCTCTATGACGCTACGGCTACTCTTCTTCCTGATCTTTATAAACATTTTCCCTTCTTTTGCCCAAAACACGCCCAAAACCGTAGAGGAAAGAAAAGAATGGGCTAACAGCGTACACCGGAAAGCCATACTCAGAAATGACTCCGCCCTGCTGGCCGAGGCCTATTACCTCTATGGAAAAATAGAGATGATCGTTCCTAATAATTACCTCAAAGCCAAGCTGTGGTTTTTGAAGTCGCTGGACATTTTGGAAAAAAGAAGGCCCGGTTTTGAGCTGCCCCGGTTATACGGCAAGCTGGGCAGCAATGAGCTACTTCTTAAAAATTACCGGGAAGCACTTTCCTATTATGAAAAAGCCGTTCAGACAGCTGAAGCTTCGCAAAATGAAGAGGCTATGGCAGAGGCCTATTGGACATTATCTCTTTTTTATTCCACAAATGCCTACCCTTATCTTCACCTCGCTGAAACGGTCCTGTTTAATCCGTACGTCAACAAAGATAGTGCTACCCACTACCTGCTTAAAGCTGACAAATACGCACGTGATGAGGGGAGAACCGCCTTTATACGCACTTCCATAAAATTGTATAAAGAACGGATGAGTATAGCCGGTTTAGAGAACATCATAAGGGAAATGAATCCTGAGCTTGCAAAAAGTACAATGATGGCTACGGCTCATCTGAGCATCGCCGACCTGTATATTGAGAAAGGGGCCCTGGAAAAAGCACGTGCTCAAATTACCCAGGCAGAAGAAGCTTACCGGAAAATTTCTTACAGCCCACAAGTAGAAAGAAGTATTCTCACAACCTACATTAGTTACTATGAAGCCTCCGGTGATTATAAAAAGGCTAATTCTCTCCTGAAACAGATACGCGAGAAAGACATCGCCCTGCTGGTCCGGGAGAGAAACGGGGAGACCAGCGACCTGGAGAAAGGTTTTAAGACCGAACAGGAGGCGCTCACCAAAGAGCTGATAGAGATGGAGCTGAAGCTCCAGCAGGAAAAAGGCCGCCTCCAGGGCCGGGTTAACCTCTTTGGCGGATTTCTCATCTTATTCCTCGGGGCTACCGTTCTGCTTTTATTCATGCTCAACCGCAAAAACCGCCAGATCAGCCGCCAAAACGCCCTCCTGGTACAGGAACAAAACCACCGCTTCAATAATAACCTCCAGGCCGTTTCAGACCTGCTTACCCTGAAATCGGAAGAACTGGATATCCATGAAGCCAAAACCGTTTTCGGAGAAAGCAGGCTCCTGCTCCAGTCCATTGCCGCCCTGCAGAAAAAACTCTACTCCGGCGATAAGCTGGTGAGCGTGGACGTTTCTCAGATGATCCCGGAGGTAGTAAGTAACGGCCTGAGCGCCTTTAACCTCTCTCATGTAAAAACACACTATGACCTGCCTTCTGTCGAGATACATGCCGAAGATGCCCTGCTGCTGAACCTGATCCTCACCGAGCTCACCACCAATGCCTGTAAATATGCTTTCAAAAGTACGCCTGAACCTGTACTTCACATTCAGATGAGCCTGTCAGGGGAGCGTATAGAACTCACTTTCCGCGATAACGGCGTTACTCCACCCGAAACCTCTGGCAAGAGCTTCGGCTTATACCTGGTAGATCTGCTGGTCAGACAAATGCAGGGCAATTACCGGTTCTATTTTGAAAAGGGTACCGTTTTTGAAATGAGCGGTAGAGTGAAAACGGTTTAAGAGTGAAAGTACATAATGCGGGGAATAGTATGCTCTGTTTTCAGTTTGTATGGGAAAATTGAATTTTGTCACAAATCTTGTTGTAATTTGTGATAGAATGCCCCTTTGGCTTGTCACAAATATTTCCTATTTTTGTGACAAATCTATAAAGAGATGAGACGATGGAAAGTGTAGAAAAACAGATTGAAAGAAAGATAAAAAGAAAGTCTCAAGGTACTCTTTGGTTTCCTGAAGATTTTTCGGATTTGGGGTCTTCTGAAGCTGTACGGAAAGCGTTAGATCGCCTGGAAGGTAAGGAGATTATTTACCGCCTTGCACAAGGAATTTATGTAAGACCTAAAGTCAGTCAATATGTGGGAATAGTAATGCCCTCGGCAGAAAGTGTCGCTCAAGCCATTGCAAAACGAGATAGAATGCGTACTGTTCCTACAGGGCTATATGCTTTGAATGCATTAGGTTTAAGTACACAAATTCCAATGAAAATCGTATTGCTTACGGATGGGTCACCTCGAAAGATTAAATTGGGCAAACGAACCATTGAATTTAAAAAGACAACACCTAAAAACCTTTTGGCCAAAGGGAAAATAAGTCGTTTGGTAATACAAGCTCTTAAAGAGCTGGGAAATAATAAAGTAACAGAAGAGGAAGAGAAAAAAATTATCGATTTACTAAAAGGGGAAAATATCAAAGATTTAATGCATGACATTACTCTTGCACCGGTATGGATTCAAAATCTCATGAAAAAGGCTGTATATAATGGGCATGATTAATTTCTATAACCTGCCATCTTCTGATAAAGCAGATATTTTTCAGGCTATAAGTACCCGTAATGGTATGCCTGCATTCGCAGTTGAAAAAGATTGGTGGGTTACAAAAACGCTATCTATTATTTTCGAGATGGAGGCCTCAAAACATCTGGTTTTCAAGGGTGGGACATCTCTTAGTAAAGCATGGAAATTAATCCAACGTTTTTCTGAAGACATTGATTTGGCTATTGATCGTAGCTTCTTAGGTTTTGATGGAGAACTTTCCAAGAGCAAGCGCACAGCCTTAAGAAAAGCAGCGGGCGAATATACGACAGGAGTATTTTTTGAAGAATTGAATACCAGGGTTGAAGCAGAAAAATTCCAAGATGTACACTTAAATGTTATCCCTGCAGAAGATAGCGATCAAGATCCAAGAATTATTGAAGTGCATTACCCTCCAATTATAGAGCATCCGGGATATGTACAACCAAGAGTACAAATCGAAATTGGATGTCGCTCTCTTTTGGAGCCGTTTACTATAAAAGAATTCGGTTCATTGGTAGATGAAGAATTTGCAGAAGACAGCTTTGCTATGCCCTTCATTAAAATCCCTACAGTCGATGCAGAACGCACGATCCTTGAAAAGATATTCTTACTACATGAAGAATTTCATAGGCCAGTAGAGAAAATAAGGGTAGATAGATTAAGTCGTCATCTATACGATATCTTTCACCTGTCCAATACAGATGTATTAGATCAGGCTATTAATAATAAAGTATTATACGAAACAATCGTTGAACATCGACATAAATTTTCAAAAGTCGGTGGAGTTAATTACAATTCTCATAATCCCCTGATAATTGACCCGATCCCGCATTCCAATGTAATTGCCGCATGGCGGGATGATTATAAAAAGATGATCAGCGAAATGATTTATGAAGAGGAACCCCCATCATTTGAGGATCTGATAGTTAATTTAGAAAAAGTGAAAGAAAAAGTGAAAACTGTAGATTGGGTATTTTCTTTGACTTTCGAGAAATAGTAAAAGGCTATGATATAGATGGCAAGACCGGTAATCTTGCCTGTAATAGTGTAAACCGTTCCCTTGCCATTCGTACCACTTCCGGTCAGAAAATCTGCTTCCCACTTTAGGCAATTTCCACTCGAATCCATACTTTTGAATCCTCAGATGATCCCTGTATTCTATGACGTTACGGCTACTCTTCTTCCTGATCTTTATAAACATTTTCCCTTCTTTTGCCCAAAACACGCCCAAAACCGTGGAGGAAAGAAAAGAATGGGCTAACAGCGTACACCGGAAGGCTGTTCTCAGAAACGACTCCGCCCTCCTGGCCGAAGCCTATTACCTGTATGGAAAAATTGAAATGACCGTTCCTAATAACTACCTGAAAGCCAAACTATGGTTTCTGAAGTCACTCGCTATTGTGGAGAAAAGAGGCCCAAGCTTTGAGGAGTGCCGGTTATACCTCAATTTAGCCCGTAATGAATTGCTCCTTAAAAATTACCACGATGCTTTTACCTATTATCAAAAGGGCACACGTATCGCTGAGGCCACAAAAATTGAAGATACTATGGCAGAAGCTTATTGGTCACTAGCCCTTTTCTTCTCCGATAATCTCAATACTTATCCCGACCTTGACAATTATATGGTACTCAATCCCTACATCAACAAAGACAGTGCGGACTACTATATGATAAAGGCTGAAAAATACGCTCAAAAGGATGGCAGGAGCCGCTACATCCCGATATGGGTAAAACTGCACAAAGAATATGCAAGCACGGACAGTTTAGAGAAAGTAGTACGCGAACTAACTCCCAGCGAAACAAAAAACACCGTTAAAACCTCCGCCCTTTTGATACTGGCCCGGCGTTATATAGAAACAGGGAACCTTGACAAAGCTCGTACGCGGCTGAAAGATGCAGAAGAAGCTTACCGGCTTATTTTTTTCTCTCCGCAATTGCATAGAAATATCCTTCTGACCTATATCCGGTACTACGAAGCCTCCGGCGACTTCCAAAAAGCTTATTCTCTCCTGAAACAAGTCAGGGAAAATGATAATCTCCTGCTGATCAGGGAAAGAAACGGGGAGACCAGCGATCTCGAAAAAGGCTTCGAAACCGAGCAGGAAGCCCTTACCAAAGAATTGATAGAGCTGGAACTCACCCTTCAGCAGGAAAAAGGCCGCCTCCAGGATAAGATTCTCCTCTTTGGGGCACTTTTTATCCTATTTCTCGGCGCTACCGTCATCCTGCTGTTTATTCTCAACCGCAAAAACCGCCAGATCAGCCGCCAAAACGCCCTCCTGGTACAGGAGCAGAACCACCGCTTCAATAATAACCTCCAGGCCGTTTCAGACCTGCTTACCCTGAAATCGGAAGAACTGGATATCCATGAAGCCAAAACCGTTTTCGGAGAAAGCAGACTGCTGCTCCAGTCCATTGCCGCCCTGCAGAAAAAACTCTACTCCGGCGATAAGCTGGTGAGCGTGGATGTTTCTCAGATGATCCCGGAGGTAGTAAGTAACGGCCTGAGCGCCTTTAATCTCTCTCATGTAAAAACACACTATGACCTGCCTTCTGCCGAGATACATGCCGAAGATGCCCTGCTGCTGAACCTGATCCTCACCGAGCTCACCACCAATGCCTGTAAATATGCCTTAAAAGATCTTCAGGCCCCCGCGCTTACCCTTCAGATGAACTTATCCGGCGACCGCATAAATCTCTCATTCCGCGATAACGGAACCACCCCTGCTGAAACTTCAGGCCGGAGTTTCGGGTTATACCTGGTAGACCTCCTCGTCAAACAGATGCAGGGTACTTACCGCTTCTATTTTGAAGAAGGTACCGTTTTTGAAATGAATGGTAAAATCAAAATCCTCCATGAAAATACTAATCGTTGAAGACCACCTCCTTACGGCAGAATCCATCCGGAAATACCTGACCCGTGCCGGCCATGAAGTAGCAGGCATAGCCACTACTTTCCATGAAGCCGTAAATGCCATCGTAGAGCATTTACCGGAAGTTATTGTCATGGATATTGAGCTCGGCGACGCCCCGACGGGCGGTATCGAAGTAATGAAAGAAATCAACAGCCAGATTCCTGTGGTATTTCTTACCGGGAAAACCGACCGTGAAACTTTCCTGAAGGCCACCGGGGAGTCCGGCGCATCGGCTTTCCTGACCAAACCTTTCCGGGAGGAAGACCTGGTTTTCCAGGTAGAGCTGGCCGCTCAGAAGAAACCGCGGAAACAGGTGCCCGACAGCTTCTTTATTTGTGACCGGGGTACTTACTACCGGGTAAACCTCAAAGAAGTGATTTATATGCACGCCAATAAAAACTTTACCGTTCTACACATTAAAGGCCGGCGCAACCCAGTGATGGGAAGCATAAACCTGGGGCATTTCGATAAGTTACTGGCGCAGGAAAATTTCTTCCGGATAAGCCATTCCTTCATCATTAATGAAGACTACCTGGTAGAAATACAGGGTTCAAAACTTTTCCTGGAAGGGGTGGAAGAACCCTTCGAAGTCTCAGAAAGCAAGCGTGCCCTGCTGAAGAAGAGGCTGACTATTCTGAAATCACCCCGGTGAACCGCCCCTTTAAATCTTAGCCTCCGCCGGCAGCTTCTTCACCTTCTTATTCTTCTCAGAGAAGTTCCTGATCAGCTGATAGGTATTGGGGATAAGCTTTTCAAAACGGCTTAAGGTTTCGGATGAAATATTTTGCTTATCAAAAGGTACTACCTTGATGTATTCCTGGATCTCGCCTTCATTTCTTCCATATTTGTATTCATAGGTGAACCGGCCGGCCTCGTCGGTCTGAACCGAAGGGTTGGTGGTATTGGGTACCGAAATAAAGAACTCTGAGCCTTTCAGCATATTGCCTTTTTTATTCAGCAAATCACGCGATTGCAGGGTGACGTACAGCTCATGCGCCACATATACAGACGGGTCAATAATATTCACATTTTCATCGATCAGATGACGATATACATATTGGCCGGTGTTTCCTTTATAGGCTCTCAGCTCATTCAGCACCTGGTTAATCTCCTTCACCAGGTAGGGATAATGCGTACAGCCCAGGATCAGGGCTTTCAGAGGTTGGGCATGGGCAGACTTCCGCATCTTCTCCAACAGGGATACCAAATGATAACGAACGTAGTTCTCTGAGTCATTTAACTGGAGCACTGAGCAGTCTTCCACATTTGTGTTATCGCACAGCATTTTGTTTTTATCAAAATTGAAGTTGTATACGTCCATCAACGTCCGGTCTATCCCGTAATCCGGGTTATCGAGCGATGGCCCCCGGTAATTATCGCGGGGATTTTCGGCTACGGAGTTGATAAAGTCAGGTTCTTCATCCACCGCTTCGGCCAGGCCATATCCGCCCTGGTTGAAAATCCGGATATTCCCGGTATAATTCCGTTCTTTGATCACTTCTCTCAAGGTGCGCTCGTATCCCTTAGAGGCAATGGTACCCACCGTGGCAAATACGCCGATACTACCGCCCTCGTCCGGCTTGAAAAAGGATAAGGTTCCCCGGGCGGCGGCATTAATGACCCCTATTACCGGGATATCCAGGCCGGTTTTCTTCAGGAAGGCTTCGGCATCTGCATAACCGTAGGCCGTGGCCGTATTACAGGCGATCACGATGGCTTTTACCTGTTTTTTATCTGTCTTAGGGGTAATATCTCCGGCAGAAGAATAGTATTTATTGCTCAGTAAAAACTGGAAGTCTTTGATGATATGCTCTTTCAGAAGGTCGTCTTTACGGGTGGCATTGTAATTTCCGTATGGCATATTGGCCTGGTCGGCAAGATAGATGAAGTTCTCCCGGCTAAAATCCAGCTTCCCGTCAGGGCTGTTTTTAAAGGTAGTATTCTCAAACTGGTCAAAATTAACCAGGGCATCCAAAACGGTCAGCCCGCCTGTGCCCGAATCAAACACGCCAATGGGCAACGGGCGCAAAGGTTTACTGTATTGCTTAAAATCAATATAATAGAAGCTGTTTCTGTCTTTCAGAATAGATTCTTCTATTTTCAGAGAACTTTGTGCAAAAGCGAGAGGAGCCAGCAGGTTCCACGCCATGAAAACAATTACCGTTCTTAATTTTCCTGCCATATTTTCAACCGATAGACTTCAAATATACAAATCAATCCATCCACTTCATATAGGTAGCCAGATCTTTATCCCCTCTGCCGGAAAGGCCGATCACTACTTTTTCAGACGGGGAAGCGTTCAGGTAGTTGAGGGCGGCCAGCGCGTGGCTCGACTCTATCGCCGGGATGATCCCCTCCAGCTTAGCCAGCTCAAAACCTGCCTGCATGGCCTCCTCATCGGTGATGGCCATGAATTTTGCCCGGCCGGTTTCCCAGAGATGCGCGTGCAGCGGCCCGATACCGGGGTAATCCAGCCCTGCAGAAACCGAATGCGGCTCTACTACCTGCCCGTCTGAGGTCTGCATCAGCAGGCTCTTACTGCCGTGCAGTATTCCCGGTTTCCCTAAAAAGGTGGTAGCTGCCGACTTCCCGGATTTAACGCCCAACCCGGCCGCTTCCGCCGCAATGATCTTCACGTTTTCGTCGTCCAGGAAATGATAGAAAACTCCGGCCGCATTGGAGCCGCCTCCTACACAGGCAATAACATAATCAGGCGTTTCCGATCCTGTCTGTTCTTTCAGCTGGCTTCTTATTTCTTCTGAAATCACCGACTGGAACCGGGCCACCATATCGGGGTACGGGTGCGGCCCCACCACCGAGCCGATGATATAATGGGTATCTACCGGGTTATTGATCCAATGCCGCATGGCTTCATTTGTAGCGTCTTTCAGGGTTCTTGAGCCGCTTTTAGCCGCTCTTACTTCTGCTCCCAGCATCTTCATCCGGGCCACATTGGGTGCCTGGCGTTCAATATCTACTTCCCCCATATACACGATGCACTCCAGTCCTTTCAGGGCACACATGGTAGCCGTGGCCACGCCATGCTGCCCGGCACCGGTTTCCGCCACAATCTTCTTCTTGCCCAGGCGCTCTGCCAGCAGAATCTGCCCCAGCGTATTGTTCACCTTATGCGCGCCGGTATGGTTCAGGTCTTCCCGCTTCAGGTAAACCTGCGTATGGTATTTTTCAGATAACCTTTCTGCCAGGAAAAGGGGCGTGGGCCGGCCCACATAGTCTCTCAGCAGGCGTTGAAACTCGGCCTGAAAGCCGGGATCCCCCATGATGTCCAGGTAATTCTGCCTTAGCTCCTCCACGTTCGGATAAAGCATTTCGGGGATAAATGCGCCTCCGAAATTTCCGTAATATCCACGCTCGTTTACTGTGTATTTTGTCATCTTTATTTTTAACCCTGTTGGTCTTTTGTTTTAAATGAAAAACTAAGAATGAAAAATTATGGAACAATAAATATCTTTATTTTTCATTCTTAATTTTTCATTTAATTCTAACTCTCAAAAACATTTCCCTCAGCGCCCCCACATCCTTCACCCCCGCCGACACCTCATACCGGCTGTTCACATCCACTCCCTTAAACATCGGATGACTGTAATTTAACAACTCTCCGATATTATCGTTGGAAATTCCTCCGGCTATAAAAAAAGGAGTATCCAGGGTATAGTTATTCAGAATATTCCGGTCAAAGGTCTTTCCGTGCCCGCCATATCCATCGCCTTTGGTATCAAATAAAAAATAATCGGCTATCCCTTCAAAGGCCTTCAGCTCTTCAAAATCAAACGATGCATCCACGGCAAAGGCCTTCAGTACTTTCAGCCCCGCTTCCCTCATCTCCGCACAATATTCCGGGGTTTCATCGCTGTGCAGCTGTACATAGTCCAGTCCGTACTTCTGTGCCAGCTCCAGCACCTGGTCAGCCGGTGCCTTCACAAAAACCCCGGTTTTCTGCAGGGTTTCAGGCAGCAGGGGCATCACAAAATCTTCTCCCACATATCGCGGTGAACGGGGATAAAAGATAAAGCCCATCAGGTCCGGGCCTAATTCTGCTACCGCGCGGATGTTAGCGGGTTCCCGCATTCCGCATACTTTGATTTTCATATATTTAAAAGCTATCCGCTGACAGCTCCTGTAAACTCCCTTAAAGCCCCTGCCGGATCCGCCGTTTTCATAAAGTTTTCTCCCATCAGGAAACCCTGGTAACCCACTTCCTTCAACTGTCTCACCGTCTCCGGCTGGCTGATGCAGCTTTCCGAAATCTTCACCTTGTTTTCGGGAAGATGCCCGATCAGGTTTAGCGATGCATTTACATTATTTTCGGCAAAATTCTTCAGGTTACGATTATTTACCCCGATGATGTCTACAAAATCGAGCGGGCTACGATCCAGTTCTTCCAGGTCATGGATTTCCAGCAAAACCTCCAGGTCCAGTTCCCGCGCCTTCCGGCTGAGCTGCAGGATTTCGCCCGGGGTCAGGTTGGCCGCAATCAGCAGGATCACGTCTGCCCCCCAGGCCCGGGCTTCATGAAGCTGGTATTCATCGATCATAAAATCCTTGCGAAGCAAAGGCGTATCCGGACTCACCGCCCGGGCTTTCATCAGGTCTTCGCGGCTTCCTCCGAAAAAATCCGCATCGGTCAGTACGCTGATCCCTGCGGCACCATTCACGCTGTAACCCTGTACAATAGCTTCTACCGAAGCCCCGGGGTGAATCTCTCCTTTAGAAGGCGATTTCCGCTTGAACTCGGCAATAATTCCCGGGCCTGTTCCCTCGGCCAGCCTTTGCCTGAGCGACAGCGTCGGGCGCGTATAACAGGCTGCCTTTTCCAGCTCTTCCACCGGCACTGCTGCCCGGGCCCGGGCCACTTCCTCCCGCTTATTCGCTATTATTCTATCTAAAATGGTCATGATGGTGCAAAGATAGCAGACTTTCAAAGGAAGAAGTGAAAAACTAAAAGTGAAAAACTAAAAGTTGTGGTACATTTAACTTAAATTATTTCATCCGGCGATGCAACCCCCCGGGGTTCATCCCGCATCTAGTATATGAAAAACCGATTTATGGCAAGAATATTACCTCTTTTCAAAACAGAGCACGACCTGGCCCGGGCCATCATCCGGGGCGACGGTAACGCCCAGCGTGCTTTCTATGAAAAGTATTCCGGGAAATTTCTCGCCATCTGTTGTCGCTACATCAAAGACCGTATGGCCGCTGAAGACGTGATGGTGGAAAGCATGATGCGGATCTTTGAAAAAAGCAGCCAGTTCGATTTCCAGGGCAGCTTTGAAGGGTGGAGTAAACGACTGGTGGTTAACCAGGCGCTGGGCTACCTCAGAAGTAAAAAAATGCTGGAAACAGGCATAGATGAAGTGCGTGAAGCGGCCGATACCACAGACAGTCTCCTGGAAGCAGAAGATCTCCTGAAGCTGATTCACGGGCTGCCGGCAGGCTACCGGGCGGTGTTTAACCTTTATGCTATTGAAGGGTATTCGCACGCAGAGATCGCAGAGCTTCTCGGTATTTCGGAGGGTACGTCCAAATCCCAGCTAAGCCGGGCCCGGGCCGCTCTCCAGGAACGATTAAATGAATTTCAGTTTACCTCTAATTTTTAAGAAATATGAATGATCATTTTTTGAAAAAACTGAGAGATATGGAGATCACTCCCTCTGAGCGGGCCAATGAGCTTTTCCGCAGCAGGATGGAGCAGCTTTCTCCTCAAAAGAAAGAAAAGAAAGTAACTCCCTATTTCGCCACGGCAGCTGCCGTGCTGGTAGCCTTAGGGTTCCTGCTCTTCCTGCATCTGAATAATAATGTCATGAAGACCGATACAGCGGTGGTGCTTCCTGCACCGGCAGAAGAAACCGTTCAGCCGGCTACCGCAGACGAGTCGCATGAAGCCGGGTCTCTGCCGGCCGGAACCGAAGCTCCGGCTACCGTTGAAGAAGCTCCGGCAGCCGGCCCGGTTCGCCTGCAGCCAGCGCCGGAAAGGATGTTCGCTGCTAAAGCACCCGCCAACAAAGCTATGGAAGAAAATGCTTCCCCGGCACCCAAAAAACTTCTCTCAGACCTGCAAAGCCTGAGCCCGGAGATCCGCTACCGGTACCATAGCACCGATCTCACAGACTTTGCCATACTGGACAGCCACGTTCCCATTGAGCTGGAGGCCAGGGAATTTCCTCCCGTAATACTTACGGAAGAGCCCCTCCCGCTACTGGCCAGGGTGGTACGTGAGGTCAAATATGTGGCGAACGGTGAAAAACCCGACCTTGACCGCTCGGGAATCAAGCCTGCCGCTACGGTTCTTGCCCATAACCAGAACGGTCTGCTGGCCAATGAATCCCGCCAGATTAAAGAAGGGATTCACAAATTCAAAGAAATATTTAAATAGCAATGAGCTGTCAGCTATGAACTATGAGAAATTGAGGGCACACCCATCAACAGCCCTTAGATAAAAGCGGTCCGCCGCCCGGCTCATGGCTCATAGATCAAGGCTCACAGCTTAAAGTTTAACCATATGAAAAAGCTATTGTTTCTCTCCCTGTTATTAAGCGCACAGGCGTTTGCTTCTCCGTCGGATACCACCATTATCGAGTATAACGACAACGTCTTTCATAAAAAAATAAAAGTGAAAAGCGACCGGTCTTTTGACGTGGCCTATCCGCGGGTACTCAACCTCCACCATGTGTTAAAAGCCTTTGATGTAGACTCCTCCGAAAGAGAACGGGCATGGGTGCTGCTGGAAAAAAGCCGCAGCTCACGCGATACCGTGATGGTCCTCAGCCGCAGCGGCGACCGGGTCACGGTTACCACCCGGAACGCTGCTGCCGAAGTGAATGCCCCGGATGATGAGATCGTATCTTATGAATCCAATGACAAAAAAGATTTTGACGTGCGCATCTCTACTGATAAATCCGGGTCATCCAGAATCTACTATGGCGGACGTTTCTTCTCCCGTACCGACTTTGCCATCTACCTGGGCCTGAACAGCTATACCGGACAGGCCGATACCGGCCCGGATCAGCTGAGCGAGCTGCGCGTGTGGCCTTCCCGTTATGTGGCCCTGTCTTTCCGGGGAAATGCCACCCTAGCCAATACCAGCAATGCCCACCTGGTGCTCAGCTATGGGCCGGAGTTTGCCTGGCATAACTTTATGCTCATCAACAGTAACGTGCTGCAATATGAAAACGGGCAGGCTAAATTTACCGAAAGCAGTAAGCCTACCGCCAAAAGCAAGTTCGTGGTGCCCCATATCAATTTCCCCGTTATGCTGAACATCGGGCTGAAAAAAGAGGGTTTCCGCCTGGGCGTGGGCGGCTATGTGGGCTACCGCATCGGAGGGTATACCAAAGTACATTACAAAGACAATAAGAATAAGGAGAAATACAATGAATCACTGGGCCTGAACGACCTGAAATACGGGCTTACAGCTGAAATCGGCCGCAGAAACGGCGGAGCTATTTTCTTCCGGTATGATCTGAATGAGCTTTTCAGGAGCAACCAGGTAATCCCCCGTGATATGCAGGCGTTTAGTTTCGGGATCAGGATTTAAGTTCCCGACTACGCTCGAACTGACACGTAGCAGTCGCCCCTGTCAGTTCGAGCGTAGTCGAGAACCAAGCCCCCTACACCACCTCTTCAATAACCGTTACCTTCTGAATGGTATCTCCCGGCCGGATATCATCAATAATATCCAGCCCTTCCACCACTTTCCCGAAACAGGTATGGTTCCTGTCCAGGTGAGCCGTGTTCTGGCGGTTATGACAGATAAAAAACTGGGACCCGCCCGTGTTTCTTCCCCGGTGCGCCATAGAAAGTACTCCCCTGTCGTGGTACTGCTTCGTGCCGTCCAGCTCGCAGGGAATAGTATAACCCGGGCCGCCGGCGCCGGTACCGTCAGGACAGCCGCCCTGCACCACAAATCCGGGAATCACCCGGTGGAACTTCAGCCCGTCGTAAAATCCTTTCTTAGACAGGTCAATAAAATTCTGTACCGCCAGCGGGGCATCGTCATCGTAAAATTCAATTAACAAAGTCCCCTTATCGGTCACCATTTCCGCTTTACGCATAATCTATAAATTTGATGTTTCTTCTTCAATATGTCCGCCTTTCCGGATCACCACCTCTTTTACCAGCTTTACGGCATTCATGTAAAGCACCAGGCTTTCGGCCTGTGTGGGTAACTTCAGCTGTTCACACTGAGGCCCGGGCTCCAGGAAGTACACAAAAACCTTCTCATTCTTCCGGTCCAGCACCTGGTAATCGTACCGGCCGATGCCCTTAAAGATTTCATTTTCGGAGATCCCCAGGAAACGGTCTTTGTTTTCTTTCAACAGGTCGATCTGCCGCTGCCGCTCCCCGTTACATCCGCCCCGGTCTTCTTTAAAAGCGGCCGCATCCAGTCCCGGAATTTCCAGGGGATCGGCATACGAACACCCGGCAAGTAAAAATATAATCAGCCAGATTTTGTGTTTCATGGGTATAAATTTTTAGCTGTTAGTAATTAGAAGTTAGCTGTTAGTTTATCACAGGCCAGTTGGTATATCTAACATCTAACTTCTAACTTCTAACATCTAACTTCTAACATCTAATTTCTAACTTCTAATTTCTAACTTCTAATCACTATTTAATCCTGAAAACTGCCCACAATAGAATTGGCAATAGATAAAAGAAAACTGAAAATAAGAGCGGTAAAGAAGCCGCTTACGCCAAACCCGTCTACCAGGTAAGTACACAGGTAAACCACCACCACGGAGATCACCAGGGAAAAAAGCCCCAATGTCAGAAAGGTGATGGGCAGGGAGATAAGGTCCAGAAAAGGCCTCACAAAGGTATTCAGGATACTCATCACAAAAGCCACGATAACCCCGGTGGTGAGGGTATCCACGGTTAGTCCGCTCAGTAATTTGGGCATTAAATACACCAGCGCCCCGGTCAGGATGAGGCGAATTGCATAATTGATCATGCGCTATGTCGTTTAATTAAAACATCCAGTACTTCATCCAGTTCTATTCCTTTGGCTTCCAGCAGCACCAGGTAATGAAAAAGCAGGTCGGCCGCTTCACCCAGGAACAGGTCTTTATTCTCGTCTTTAGCTTCAATCACCAGTTCCACGGCTTCCTCTCCTACCTTCTGGGCTACTTTATTGATGCCTTTGGCAAACAGCGAGGCGGTATACGATCCGTCGGTGGGGTTTTGCTTCCGGTCATGGATGATCTCCGCCAGGTAACGTATAAACGCCACTTTTCCCGTATTCTTCTCTTCCCAGCAGGTATCTGAGCCTGTATGACAAACCGGTCCGGCCGGCCGGGCCTGGATCAGGAGGGAGTCGCCGTCACAATCTACCGAGTGACTGATATACTCCAGGTAGTTTTCCGAGGTTTCACCTTTGGTCCAGAGGCGGTTTTTTGACCGGCTGAAAAAAGTTACTTTGCCGGTGTCGAGGGTATGCTTCAGGGCCTCTGCATTCATATACCCCTGCATAAGTACCTTAGCGGTAAGGTGATCCTGTACAATGGCCGGGATCAGCCCTTTTGAAAAGTCTGCTTCTCTTGTCATATCTGAGTACAATATTAGCGATTCAAATTGAAGAAACGAATAAAATTTTATTCAGAAATTTTGACATAAAAAAAACTCCTTCTATCTTTGCACCCACATTAAGCAGGAGAGATTCTCCGAAATGCGGAAGTAGCTCAGTTGGTAGAGCGTAACCTTGCCAAGGTTAAGGTCGCGGGTTCGAGACCCGTCTTCCGCTCCAACAGCAGAAAAGTTCCTATGAAAATGGGAGCTTTTTTTGTCTGCAAGCGTTGTCTCAAATGTATTGTGTTAGTTAAGCCGCCGTAATTTTTCGCGGTGGCAAGGATAAAAAATCAAGCATAGCCATAGCTATGGTTTATTTTTTAGACGCCGCAAACATGAAAAAGAACAAGGCTCAGGCTGACTAAAATACACTTGATACAACACTAAGGCCGGGGTGGTGGAACTGGTAGACACGCAGGACTTAAAATCCTGTGAGGCTTATCCCTCGTACGGGTTCGATTCCCGTCCCCGGTACTAAAATCGCTGATCTCCGGCGATTTTTTTTGATTTCTGCAAGCGGAAGTAGCTCAGTTGGTAGAGCGTAACCTTCCCAAGGTTAAGGTCGCGGGTTCGAGACCCGTCTTCCGCTCTCCCGAATTTCTTTTGATAGATAAAAACAAAAAAGCAGGCCCTTAAGCCTGCTTTCTGAGGTTTCGAGCGGATTCGAACCGCTGTACAAGGTTTTGCAGACCTCTGCCTAGCCTCTCGGCCACGAAACCATTCCCAAATCGGAAATGCAAAGATACCGGTTTTCATTTTCTTATCCAAAATTTCTCGCGGATAAAAATCAACCTGCATTTTTCTCACAGATCACTCAGATTTTCACAGATGTTGTCATTTTATTGCCCTCACAGATTGTAAGACCTTCGGAAAAAGCAGAACACTTTGGCTAACTTAACAGGAGATGGGCAGGTCTGGTATATTTCTACCAATATTATACCCCTGACGGGGTAAATAAGGAGGGACGGGCTGGTTATTTCTACCGATAGTATACCCCTACGGGGTATCTGCGTGTGATTTATGCCCCTCAAAGAAAATAAGTACCGGGCGTCTTTATCCCGTAGAGATAATATATCGGTAGAAAAGAATCCCCATGAACTTACCTCATATCCCGTAGGGATCATATGTCGGCAGAAAAGAATTCTTACGAATTTACCCCCCATATCCCGTAGGGGTAATATATCGGTAGAAAAGAATTCTTACGAATTTACCCCCATATCCCGTAGGGATAATATATCGGTAGAAAAGAATTCTTACGAATTTACCCCCCATATCCCGTCAGGGATAATATATCGGCAGAAAAGGATCCTCATGAACTTACCCCCATATCCCGTCAGGGATAATATATCGGTAGAAAAGAATCCCCATGAACTTACCCCCCCATATCCCGTCAGGGATAATATATCGGTAGAAAAGAATCCTCATGAACTTACCCCCATATCCCGTCAGGGATTAAATGCCGGTAGAAAAGAATTCTTACGAATTTACCCCCCATATCCCGTCAGGGATAATATATCGGTAGAAAAGAATCCTCATGAACTTACCCCCCATATCCCGTAGGGATTAAATGCCGGTAAAGAATTCCCGTGCCCGCAAATAAATAAAGATACCCTCCTTAGATGATAGTAGCGGTCATTTTTATCCTGTTGTTAGATGGAATACACAAAAAAAAATTGTTTTATCATGCTATACCTTATTTAAAAAATCTGTGAAAATCTGCGTGATCTGCGAGAAACCAAATCGCCTGTGAGAAATTACCCCCCTCCGTGAGAAAAGTACACTTTTTTTCGGAACTTTGCACCGCATGAAAATTCCTTTAACCGCCATCATTCTGACATTCAACGAAGAAAAAAACATCACTGAATGTCTCGACAGCCTGGTTTCCTGGGTAGATGAGGTGATCGTAGTAGATTCTTATTCTACTGACGCCACCCTGGAGCTGATCCGCCGCTACCCCGGCGTGCAGGTACACCAGCATGAGTTTTTGAATTACTCGGTTCAGCGCAACTGGGCCTTTGAAAACATACCCATACGTCATGCATTTGTGATGAACCTGGATGCCGACCACCGGGTAACCCCTGAACTGAAAGAAGAGCTTATAAGCCACTTTCAAAAGGGAATTCCTGACGGTATAAACGGCTTTATGGCTTCGCGCCAGACCATGTTTCTGGGCCGGTGGATACGGCACGGCGGGCATTACCCCGTTTATCACGGCATCATCTTCCGCAAAGGCTTCGGCTACTGCGAGCATAAGGAATATGACCAGCACTTTGTTATTGAAGGAGAGGCTCTTGTACTGAAGGGCAACGTCATTGATATCATCACGGAGTCACTGACCACTTTCACTGCCCGCCATAATAAATGGGCCACATTGGAAGCACAGGATGCCATCCGGCTGCTAAGTGAAGTCAATTCCAAAACGGTCAGAGCCGATAAAAACGGGAACCCCATGGAGGTTCGCCGTTACCAGCGGCTTAAATACTACTCCTACCCGAAATTCTGGCGGGTATTTCTTTATTTCGGCTACCGCTATTTTCTAAAAATGGGGTTTAGAGACGGGAAAGAAGGCCTCATTTTTCATTTTCTGCAGGGATTCTGGTTTCGTTTCCTTGTGGATGCCAAAATTTACGAAGCGGAGAAGGGCTGACACCACCCCTTCTCTACTCCACATCATTCACCTTCCCTATAAACTGGATGGTGTCAGAGGTCTTCTCCACTATCGCAAATGCAAATGGCCTGTCGCAACGGAAAACCGGGTAAGAAGGACCGACAGAAGTAACTATCACACCAATGGTGGTAACCGCTGCGGCTTCAGATCCTTTCTCATCTACAGACAGGTAAGTATCCTGCTTCACAAAATCTACCAACAGGCGGGTAGCCTTTGAAATTCCGCCGAGCTCTGCACCGTCTGTAAAGGCTTTACGCATCCCCATGGTTTCCAGCACCTTATTCAGTTTCTTACTTAATTCCATTTTAAATTTAGGCAAGGTCACCTGCACCGTCTGTTTCACCAGGCCGGCACGTGCTGCGTCCCATTGCTCCCGGGTCAGGTTACGGATCATCTCATCGGCAGTGCCCTTTACCGGAAGCATCGCTATAAAAGCATATTTTTCATTTCCATAGGGTAGCTCCAGCATCATGAACGACTCGTTTGCCGTATAGCCGAACTCCTGCTGCTGGGACATAAAATCCTGGCTTACTTCACGGGTAGCTCCATAGAACGGTGCCTTAACGGTGTTCTTCTCATCAAACTCTTTGGTCCAGTCTCCCTTAAAATAGAGGGCATTCAGCAGGAAGAGCACCTGGTCCGGATTAATCTTATCCAGCACCTTTTTAATCTTATCATTGGTATGGTCTGCCGCCCAGTTGTTGATCTTATCTACGGTCGCTGTATGGGTAAAATCCTCCGCGTAAACTCCGGCATTAAAGCTCTTTTTCAGGGCATCCAGGAAAGCCGGTTCCACTGAAAAATCTTTTTTATGCCATACGGAATTGGCGGTGGTATTGGTCACTTTCGGGTCTACCAAAGGCAGCTTGGCGATCAGCTCGGCATAGGAGGCATTGATGGTCACCAGGTCAGCATCACTGAAGCCCAGCACCTTCTGTATTTCGGCACGGGTTTCGCCTTCGGCACCGTTCAGCAGCATACCTAAGGCGATATTCAGACTCAACGGGGAGAGAAAATAGCTGCCTCCGTTCTCCTGTTCGTAGGTTTTCCAGAAATCCAGAGCAAAAGACGTGGTCTTTGCCGAAAATTCTGCCGGTATCTCCACATAGGCCGACTCCGGCACATTTTTGTCTGTACAGGCGGTAAATGCCGCGAGTGAGATGAATAATGCTAGTTTTTTCATAAAAATGTTGTTTGTTAGTTCCGGGTGGGGTAGCTACTGTCACCCTGAGCCTGTCGAAGGGCGGAGAGGTTGTTATTAACAAATTACCCTACTTTCTCGGAGTGCTTCACTCGCCCTTCGACAGGCTCAGGGTGACAGTAGCTACCCCACCCGAAACTCTCTACCCGGAACTCATTTAAAAATCATTTCCTCCCCCTTATCATTACTGAGAATCAGCCGGTTATCTTTAAACACAAACGTATTCATCGACACCAGCCGCTTTATGTAATTTTCTTCAAAGGTCATATCTTCCGGTGGACCGCCGATTTCCGTCATGAAAAGGTTAACTACCTTTATGCCGTTGGTTCCGCTCAGGCTGTAGCCCGCCTCATAAAAATTAACGGTACTTATGCCGCTAAGAATATAATTACCGGCCAGGTTACGCTGGGTTTTAAACTCCAGCACCGAATTTTTGTTCACCTTGCCGGTTTCATAAGCCTCCAGCTTCCATTCACCTGTGAGCAGGCGGCTTTTGTCGCCCGTAAACTCGCTATCTCCTTTATCTCCCTTAGGCCCCGAAGAGCCGGAAGGCCCGGAGTTACTGTTCTGAAAAGGTATATCTTTCTCCAGTTCTGAACAGGAAAGTAAGCTCAGGAGAAGGCCGATTAAAGTAAGTTTTTTCATAAAAAATGTTGTTTGTTAGTTCCGGGTGGGGTACCATCTGTCACCCTGAGCTTGTCGAAGGGCGAGTGAAACATTCTGAAAAGGCAAGGTAACTTATTAATAACAACCTCTCCGCCCTTCGACAAGCTCAGGGTGACAGAAAGTACCCCACTTGTAACTCTCTACTCAGAACCCTGAACTAACTTAAAGAATTTGGGCGGCGGGCCCGCAAAGGGAAACCCGCCGCCAAATTACACCCTTTACCCTTTTTCTTATAGACACCGCAGAAAGAAAAAAGGTTGGAAAGGAATACGTATTTTTGTACAAAATTATTTTCGTGTTTTGATACCCGCTCTTTTCTACCAGGTTTTTGTACGATCGTTTTCCGACAGCAACGGCGACGGTATCGGTGATCTGCGCGGTATCCTTCACAAGCTCGACTACCTGGCTTACCTGGGGGTGGAAGGCATCTGGCTTTCACCGGTCTTCCCTTCGCCTTCCTACCATAAATATGATGTAACCGATTACTACGGCATCGACCCGGAATACGGCACCATGGCCGATTTTGAGGAGCTGACAGAAGCGGCAGGAAGGAAGGGTATAAAGATCCTGCTCGACCTCGTGGTCAGCCATACCAGTCACCTGCACCCCTGGTTTACGGAAGCGCAAAGTTCAGAAGATAACCCCTATCGCGATTATTATATCTGGAAGTCCCCGGAAGTGATCAGGAACCTGGGGCTGGGTACACGCCACGCCACTCCCGACACTGCCATCCGGAAACCCTGGCATAAAATTTCCGGCAATACCGAAAAATATTATGGCATTTTTTCGGAAGAAATGCCTGATCTGAACCTGGAAAATCTCCCCACCCGTATTGAGATCCTGGAGATCGCCCGGTTCTGGCTGCGAAAAGGAGTGTACGGTTTCAGGCTGGATGCGGCCAAGCACCTTTACCCGGCATGGCTGCCCCCGGAGAGAAACGTACGGTTCTGGGAGGCACTGCGCGAAGAGCTGGAAAAAGACTTCGGATGGGTGTACCTGGTGGGAGAGGTATGGTCTGCACCTGCTAATGTGGCACCTTTTTTACGCGGGCTTACCGCCAGCTTTAACTTTGAGCTCTGCTACGACATCCGGGATGTACTCCTGCACGAACGCGACACCCGAAACCTGGTCTCCAAACTACTGGAAAGCTACCGTATTTATGAAGCGGTAAACCCGGCGTTTATAGATGCGACTTTCCTGGGGAATCACGACCAGGAACGTATAGCCTCGGTGCTGAAAAACCATACCCGCAAGCTCATGGCCGCGGTTAACCTGCTCATGACCCTCCCCGGCAATCCTTTCCTGTATTACGGGGAGGAGCTGGCTACCGAAGGCAAAAAGCCGGATACCCGCCTGCGTGAACCTTTCCTCTGGAACTACCGTCACAACGACCTCTTTCGTACGGGCTGGATCCGGGGTCATTACAGTCACGACCTCCGTCTGCGCCCCCTGGCCGTGCAGTCGGAAGACCGGAACTCCGTTTTTTCCCATTACCGGCGTATGATCGCCTTCCGGAAAGCACACCCCGCCCTGGCGCAGATAAGCCCGGCTAACCTGGAGGAATCCGGCATGGAGGAAGACACCCTGATTTCCTTCATCCGAACGAACCCCGCCGAAAAACTGTTGATACTACAGAACCTCTCCAATGAAATCCGGACACCCGAACTGAACTTCTCCGTAAATCAGTTACTTTTATCCACGCAAAAGAGTACGTTCTCCGGCAGCGTGGCCTGTCTCCAACCCTTTGGTTTACTGGTGCTGGAATTGAACCAATGAAATTTCTATGAGCCATTAGAAGTCTAATAGCTAATTTCTAACCGCTAAATTTTTATACAGATAAAAGCTAAAAAAATGACAAAAAGAATAAAAAAATCACAGATCAGGTCTCAGAAAAGTGAGATCCTGACTTTCTTTCAGAATAATATTGACCGTATTTATACCCTGAATGACCTCTATAACCACCTGAATGTATATGATCAGCAGGACAAAATGTTTATAAAGCTGATGGTGGAAGACCTGGTGGATGAGGGCAAGCTCCTTAGTGCGGGCCGGGGCCGTTTCACTGCACCGGAAAGCCCCGCCGCCGTACGGGCATTGCATGCAACGCCCCAACAAATATCCCCTGCAGACATTACCGGCAAAGTGGACTTTGTCAACACCAACTTCGGGTTTATTCGCTACGATGATAACCAGCCCGACATCTACGTTTCCCGCGATGATATGAACGGGGCGCTGGACGGCGACACGGTCAGGGTGCAGATCACCCGAAAACAGGGGCGGGGCGATAAAAACCCCGAAGGCCGGGTGACAGAAATCCTTACCCGGGCCCGCAATAACGTGGTGGGCAAGATCAAAGTCTTTAAAAACTATGCCCTCCTCAGCCCTGACGTGAAAGGCTTTCATGAAAACATTTTTATCCCGAGAGATAAACTTCTGGGTGCTGTTTCCGACGACCTGGTGATCGCGGATATCGTTACTTTTCCTGCTCCCGGCATACAGGCTTCCGGGGTGGTAACGGCAGTGCTGGGCCGATCGGGCGACAATAACGCCGAGATGCACGCCATCATGGCGGAATTCGGCCTGCCCGTAGATTTTCCGGAAGAAGTGCTGGAAGAGGCCCGGAAAATCAAAGAGGAGATTCCGGCGGCGGAGACAGGCCGGCGTCGCGACGTGCGCGATATCCTCACCTTCACCATTGACCCGCAGGATGCCAAAGACTTTGACGATGCTATCAGCTTTCGTATCCTGGAAAACGGGAACTACGAGATCGGTATCCATATTGCTGATGTTTCGCATTATGTAACCCCCGGCTCCCGGCTGGAAGAAGAAGCTTACCGGCGGGCCACTTCGGTCTACCTGGTAGACCGTACCATTCCCATGCTACCGGAAAAGCTGTCGAATAACCTCTGCTCCCTCCGGCCCAACGAAGACAAGCTGGTCTTTTCAGCCATCTTTGAAATGAATGACCGTGCCGAAGTGCTCACCGAATGGTTCGGGCGCTGCATTATGCATTCTGACCGCCGTTTTTCTTACGAAGAAGCCCAGGAAATCCTGGAAGGGAAGCCCGATGAGGTATACAGCCCGGTATTGCATAAGCTGAATGACCTGGCACACATTCTGCGGGATGAACGCTTTAAAAAAGGAGCATTTAATTTTGAAACCGATGAGGTGAAGTTTCATCTCGATGAAACCGGTAAGCCCCTGGGGGTATACCGGAAGGTACGGAAAGATGCCCATAAGCTCATTGAAGAATTTATGCTTCTGGCCAACCGGCAGGTAGCTACCTGGGTGTATAAAAAGGCGCCCAAAGGGCAGGAACCCTACACCATGGTATACCGGGTGCATGAGCCCCCCAATCCTTCCAAGCTGGAGACCTTCGCCAAATTTGCGGCCAAAATGGGCTTTACGGTCAAAACCGGAACTACCCGGCAGCTCTCCCGCTCGCTGAATAACCTTATGCTGGAAATTGAAGGCAAACCCATTCAGAATGTGCTGGAATCACTGGCGGTACGCACCATGTCAAAAGCCCGGTACTCCACCCAGAACCTGGGGCACTTCGGGCTGGCGTTTGACCATTACAGTCATTTTACTTCCCCCATCCGGCGGTATCCCGATATCATGGCCCACCGTCTGCTGCAGCACTACCTGAACGGAGGTAAATCGCTACCCGCTGATGATTTCGAGAAGAAATGCGAGCACAGCTCTGCACAGGAAAAACTGGCCGCAGAGGCTGAAAGAGCATCTGTTAAGTACAAGCAGGTGGAATACATGAGCTTCCAGTCGCGAGACGAGGTCTTCTCCGGCCTGATCTCCGGCGTAACCGACTTCGGGCTTTTTGTGGAGCTCGACGGCATGGGGGCCGAAGGCATGGTACGCCTGGCCGACCTGAATGACGACTACTACGAATACGATGCCGATAACTACCGCGTAACAGGCCGGAAAAGCGGCCGGGTGATCGGCTTCGGGCAGACGGTGAAAGTAAAGGTAAAAGCCACCGATATGGAGCGCCGCAGCATTGAGCTGGAGCTGATTTCCATGGACGGCCGCACCTTTAAAAAGCCCGCAGCACCACGGAAAGTTATTCCGGGAAAGAGGCAGCGGAGGGGGCGGCGGTAGAATCCGAAGCGGGGGGGGCACTTCAGGAACACCAATGCTTATTCAGGCTAAAAGTACATCAGCAGAAATACCAAATTTCTGGTGCAGGCTTTTTATTATTCTTAAAGTCATTGGCCTCTTTCTGTTTAAAACCTGCGACACCATTTCCTTACTACCAAAATACGGAACAAGGTCTTTTTGTTTCAGGCCTCTCTCTTCCATTTCAATTTTGATAGCTTCGATCGGATCCGGGGCTTCTATCTTATAATGTTTGTCTTCATAGTCTCCTACCAGTATAGAAACAAGTTCCAGGATATCTGCTTCTTCACTGCCTTCTTCGCAATCAATAAGATCATCTATGATTTGCAGATAATCTTCGTACTGCTTTTCTGTTCTGATGGGCCTGATTCTTATTTTCTCCAGATTATACATCTTCTTAAATATTCTTTATGTCCTTGATCTGATCATACTCCTTATGAGTGCCGACAAACCTTATATACGCTTTTTGCAAGTCATATCTGAACAATACAATCAACCTGTATTTATTTCCTGCAATATTGAAAACCACCCGATTATTTCCCACATGATCTGCCGTTGGAGTTTCATTTCTTACTTCGTTGGCATTTTTGTATGTTGCTTCTTTGATCTTTTTATTCCAGACTTTCAGATATTGCTCTGCATCCGGGTATTTTTCCCAAAACAATCTTAATGCCTTTACAGATATTACTCTCATTGCGTGTGATATTCAATACAATAAAGTTAACAATATGATAACTTTTTTTGTTCCTTTTATAGCCGGTATCTTTTTAATCCAACTTCGCCTCCCTAAAATATCCCTTTCCCAAGATTTTCTTGCACTATTCGCAAATCATTGACCCTGAGCTATTTAATAATTTTTTTTATTAAATCACAGGCCTTTTTGCATCGCCCCATCACCCTTATCTTTGTCCCTGAAAACACAAATAAACTACCAAAAGTATGTGCGGAATTGTAGCCTACCTGGGAGGAAGAGAATCAGCTCCCGTTGTGATTAAAGGATTAAAAAGACTGGAATACAGGGGATACGACAGCTCGGGAGTAGCTGTTCTTGACCCTGAAAAGGGCATGAAAATTTATAAGAAGAAGGGAAAAGTGGCCGACCTGGAAAACGTGCTGAAAAATGAAACCTTCTATTCCAATATCGCCATTGGCCACACGCGTTGGGCCACCCACGGCGAGCCCAATGACGTGAATGCGCACCCCCACCTTTCCCATTCAGGCCGTTTAAGCCTGGTGCATAACGGCATCATCGAAAATTATAACTCCCTGAAGCAGGTATTGATGAACAAAGGCTACACCTTCAGCAGCCAGACGGATACCGAAGTGCTGGTGAATTTCATTGAAGAAATCCAGCTTTCGGGAAATTATCCGCTGGAAGAGGCCGTACGCCTGGCCCTGAAAGATGTGATCGGTGCTTACGCCATTGTGATTATGGACCGCGAAAACCCCAACCGCCTCATCGGGGCCCGCAAGGGCAGTCCCCTGGTGATCGGTGTGGGCAAAGACGAATATTTCTTTGCTTCTGATGCTACGCCTATCATTGAATATACCAAAAACGTGGTGTATCTGGATGACCTGGAGATCGCCGTGGTTTCTGAAAACGGGCTGGAGATCCGGAACCTGCAGAATGAAGCGTCTGATCCGCATATACAAACCGTAGACCTGGAGCTCGAAGCCATTGAAAAGGGCGGTTATGACCACTTTATGCTGAAAGAGATCTTTGAACAGCCCCGGTCTGTTGCCGACTGCCTCCGCGGGCGCGTGAACGCTGAAGAGGCCCTGATCCAGCTGGGCGGTCTGCGCGATTACCTGGGCCGGCTGGCCAAAGCCAAGCGTATTGTATTTGTGGCCTGCGGTACCTCCTGGCATGCCGGCCTGGTGGGGGAATACCTCTTCGAAGAGCTGGCCCGCATTAATGTAGAGGTAGAATACGCCTCCGAGTTCCGCTACCGTAACCCCATTATTAAAGAAGGCGATATCGTCATTGCCATTTCCCAGTCGGGTGAAACGGCCGATACTCTCGCCGCCCTGGAGCTGGCCAAATCCAAAGGCGCCATTATTCTCGGCGTATGTAACGTGGTAGGCTCTTCCATCTCACGGATCACTGACGCAGGGGTATATACCCACGCCGGGCCTGAGATCGGGGTGGCCAGCACCAAAGCCTTCACCGCCCAGGTGACCGTGCTTTCCATGATTGCCATTGCCACAGCCCATAAAAAAGGCACCATTACCGATGAGACCTTCCGCAGGCTGCTGACAGAGATGTCGGAGATCCCTAAAAAAGTGGAAGAGATCCTGACCCAGGCCGGAGAAATCAAAGATATCTCCAAACTCTTCACCTTTGCCCAGAACTTCATCTTCCTGGGTCGTGGACTAAACTTCCCGGTAGCCCTGGAAGGCGCCCTTAAGCTGAAGGAGATCTCTTATATTCATGCCGAAGGTTACCCGGCAGCAGAGATGAAGCACGGCCCCATTGCGCTGATTGATGAAGACATGCCGGTGGTATTCATTGCCACCCGCGACAGTTCCTATGAAAAGGTAGTATCCAATATACAGGAAGTGAAAGCCCGCAAAGGCCGGGTAATCGCCATCGTATCCGAAGGCGATACCGAGGTAAGAAAAATGACCGATTTCACCATTGAGGTTCCTAACACCCATGAGGTGCTGCAGCCTCTGCTGACCGTGATTCCTTTACAGCTTCTCTCCTACTACATTGCCGTATTGCGCGGCCGGAACGTGGATCAGCCGAGGAACCTGGCGAAGTCGGTGACGGTGGAGTGAGGGGATTTACGATTGATGATTTTTGATTTACGATTGGCGAGCGGGAATGCAAAGGACGGGGTGAATATCAGAACTCTTTTGCCTGTTTTGGTATCTATAGCCTCCTGCAATTATTCTTTTCACGCTCCAATCGTAAATTGTCTTACGTCTTATTTAGCGAAATGGTTTAGTTTTTATTCAATTTCCTTACAACATGTTAACTTTTACTACTTTTTATAACATGTTATCACATCATGTTAACTTTTATTACTTTTTATAACATGTTATCACAACATGTTAACTTTTATCACTTTTTATAACATGTTATCACAGCATGTTAATTTTTACTATTTCTTAATCATTCAACTTATAAAGTTGAGTTGCTTCATTCAAAAACTCATAAAGTTTAATATTTATATAGAAATTCTCTTTACCTATCTTTTGAAAGTGTAATAATCCCAGTTCAACTAATTGATCTAAATAACGAGAGGCTGTTTGTCTGGTAACCTGAAGATCACCCACTACAAAATCAATCTTTGTATATGGATGTTTAAATAAATTGTTTATCAAATCCTGAGAGTAAATTTTGGGTAATTCCCTTCTGATTTTTTCCTTATAGGATTGCATAATCTCTTTTATCTTTTTGATAATAAATATCGTTTGCCTAGAGGTTCTCTCAATCGCTTCTAAAATAAACAATATCCATTCTTCCCACTCACTGGTATTTCTTGTAGATTGCAGCAATCTATAATATTCTGCTTTATTTTGATTAATATATCTACTTAGATATAAAATTGGCAAGTCCAATAATCCTTCTTTTACTAAAAACAAAATATTTATAATACGACCGGTTCTCCCATTTCCATCATAGAAAGGATGAATACTTTCAAACTGATGATGAGTTATAGCCATTTTAACTAAAGCATCTAAGTCTGACAACTCATTATCATTGATGAACTGCTCCAAATTTGTCATGTGTTTCTCAATTTCCTTAAAACTTTGTGGTGGAGTATAAACAACTTCGCCCGTTTGGTCATTTTTTAAAGAAGTACCTGGAAGTTTTCTAAATCCGGTTTTTGTTTCTTCCAATACAGAATGTATCTCTATAATGTTGTTTGAGGTTAATAAACCTTTATCTTTTACTAACTGAAATCCAAATTTTAATGACCTCGCATAGTTATACACCTCCTTAGCCGCTGAACTGGTAAACTGGTTCGTGATTGAATCACTACTAAAAAGTTCATCGTGTGTAGTTATAATATTCTCAATTGCCGAGCTATCCTTTGCTTCTTGTAATGACAAAGTATTTAAAATAATCTGCTCGTTTGGGATAGTTTGAGCAACTCCATTTAACTCGGCCAAAGCTTTGTTTGCTGAAATTACTTTTTTCAACACCTTTTTTGACTCAATATCAATGATTAAAGGTAAATCTGGTATTATATAGTTATTCATAATTACCTCTCTGATATAGTTCTCATATAATCACAAATTTCCATCAACCCGTAAATAATTCGCATAAACTGCTAATTTAAATTAGCTTTTTCCTATATTCAAAAACACGGTTTAGTTTATTTTTCAGATAGCCAGATAAATTCTCTAATAAATCTCTTCCTGAGTATTCAAATTTCAAATCTAATTTAAAATTTGAATAGTTGTGGAGTGAGGGAATTTACAATTGCAGATTTTTGATTTACGATGGACAAGCGGGGCCGGCTTCTTTGCCTCGTCAATCGTAAATCAAAAATCGTAAATTCTTCCGGCATCCTTCACGCCGCTTTATAAGTACCTCTTGCTCTTTTATACAAAATGATTGCGAGCTTTGTTAAAAAGTTGAGAAACTCCCACCTGTCTCCAAACGGGCGGGGAAACTCATTAACAGGGTTATAAGCACCGTGGTACGCGACAAACCGTTTGAAAAGGATTCGCTGGTTTATATTTTTATCCTGGAGTCGGAAATAGACAAAAAGTCTTTTCAATTTGGGAATAATTTGGCTCCTGTAGCTTTCTCCTTTTTCCCAGACATTAAGAATTACCCGCTCTTCTATACCTGATCGCTGTTCTGCCTTGCCTGATATAAGCATGTTATTCAGCGCTATTCCCCTGTCATATATCTTTATCATATTTACCTCATCTGCCCATTCTGTCAGCGGGTACTCCTCCTGAGAAAATCTTTGTAAAAAAAGAGAAAAGTCAAACAGTTCCTTTAGTTTAAACCACAGTTCTCTGCCACCATGATGATTCAAAAGCATTTTAAAGAAGGCCTCCACCGAAGGAAGAAGACAAAAATCACCTAAAAAAGGTTGGATATGTGCCCCTTTAAAGTAATCTTCCGCTTCTATATGGTATAAATTATAACGCTCATTCACCCCCCAATGAAAGTCCAAATGAAAAGTTATGCCTTCATTACCGGATCGGATCAGGCTGACTTCTCTGCCCTGAGCATTCTCCAGGAGTTGTTCCATGCTGTCTTCAGCCTGAAGAACATATCCTTCTCCGTTCAATAGGGCAACGGCTTCTGCCGCTCTACCCTTATCCCGGATTACGATATCCATATCTCCACTCTCCCTGAAATGCTGCCCCCAGTACAATTTTTCTGTAAACAGGCACCCTTTGTACGGTAATACCTCTATGCCAGCCCTTTTAAAAATACCAGCCAACCGTAGCGTCTCCTTTCCATAAAGTTTATTACGCAAAGCCATTTGTACAGTAAAGAGTTGCAGTCTGTCTGTTAGCACATCCTTCCTGTCAACTTTCTTAAGTGCCTGATACAGCACCGGTCGCACGGCATGATAGGCCGCCAGCTTCATCAGCCGCTCCGGATCGGAGGCACTGTAGGATTCCCGGAACTCCGGTAGTTCGCGTTCCAGAAAAACTACCCGGTAGGCCAGGATCAGGGTCTGAAGTTCTTTGCTCATCGTAAATCTCAAATCGTAAATATACCTCCTTCCCCGGCGGTTTTCAAACGATAATTCCCTTTCTTTGCGTTTTAAAATAAAACCGCGCCTGCATGTTCCGGAAAACACTGTTCTTTCTTTTCTCTGTATCAGGCCTGTACGCCCAGTATCCGTTACAGGTAGAAACCCGTGCCGGCTTTATCGGAGCCTCGGAACATACCCCTTTTTTACTTCGCAGTAACCGTTACGGCCTGGTGCCTGAAAACGCTAACGTACTGTATCTTAATGCGCGGGTAGCCAAAGATTACGACAGCACCCGCCGGCATAAGAATTTTGATTACGGCTTCGCTATAGAGCCTCACCTGAATGCCGGAGAAAAATCCCGGTTCCTCTTACCACAGGCCTACGTTAAGGGTCGCTGGAAAGCCCTGGAGCTGTACGGTGGCCGGAGAAGAGAGGTGGTGGGCCTGACCGATACCCTGCTGACTTCCGGGTCTTATATCTGGTCAGGCAATGCCCTGCCCCTGTGGAAAATACAGGCGGGAATTTCGGAATATACCCCTGTACTGAAAAACGGTCTGGTAGCGGTAAAGGGAGCCATAGCCCATGGCTGGTTTGATAATGACCGACCGGTGACCCGTAACGTCAAGCTGCATCAGAAATGGATTTATATGAGATTGGGAAAGCCTGCCTGGAAAGCAAAAATTCATGCCGGCTTTAATCACCAGGTACAGTGGGGCGGAGAATCTCCCTTCTTCTCGGTAAACGGGAAACTACCTGACGGCCTGTCTAACTTCCCCTACGTCTTTTTCGGCACCCGTCATCCTGACCGGAGTAACTCCATTTCTAACTTTGACGGGGAAAACCGGGTAGGCAATCACCTCGGCACCACCGATATCGGCCTGGAGCTGAAACCGGGCTTCGGTACCGTGATGCTCTACCGCCAGAGCATTTATGAAGACGGCTCTCTCTTCTACTTGAATAACATCGCCGATGGTCTGAACGGCCTCACACTAGCCTTCAGCCGTTTCCCGTTTCTGCGCCGCATTAACCTGGAATACCTGCGTACTATGAGCCAGGGCGGGAACCATTTTGTGATGGATAAAGATAGTCCGGGAGAATTGCGGGGCCGTGATAATTACTTTAACCATGCCCAGTACCGCGACGGCTGGACCTATAAGGGGCAGGTGATTGGCACTCCCCTGATCCGTACCCTTTACCGGAACTGGGATAGCCCTGAATACCAGATCGATAATAACCGGGTAAAGATGTTCCAATGGGCGCTGGCCGGCACCTTACCACTGGAGATTCAGTATGTACTGAAAGGCAATCACAGCACGAACCGGGGCACTTACCAGTTCCCTCTTAAAGAACTTAAGCAGTCCTCCTTCCTGTTGGCATTACAAAAAAATAATACCGCGTCCTCCGCCATACGCCTGGAACTGGGATACGATCATGGCACCTTGCTTCCTAAAAGTGCAGGAGTAAACCTCTCCTATACCAGGAGCTGGTAGTGCCGTTAAATAAGTTTTCAGCCCCTGCTCTGGCAGTTTACGAAATTTATGACTACCTTTGGGCCTTCGGTCGCCGTGGGCTAAAGTAAATTTCTTTGAATATGAAACACCGATACTCCTCTTATATACCACTTATTAACATCATCTTGGACCTGTTCCTGCTGAACCTGTCCTATTTTGCCGCTTATTTTTATACCTATGAAAGTATAAACGGAGCGCTTACTTCTCCGCATCTGGCCCTCTGGGGCATGATGAACGCCGGCTGGATTCTGCTGGTACTGATCATTAAGCCCTACGTTTTTTCCAGGGTACAGTTCAGCGCTTCTCACCTGGAGCTGCGCTTTCTTACCCTCCTGGCTATTCATGGAGCGCTGGTGTCATTGTACATCACCGCCACGCAGGGGTATTACTATTCGCGCATGCACCTGCTGCTCACCTACGGCTTGTTTTTTGCCTTGGGTAGCCTCTGGCGGGTGCTGTTTGTGTGGGGCCTGAAGCAATGGCGCCTGCGGGGGTATAACCATCGCAATTATATCGTGGTAGGCGGTACGGAGAAAGCTGAATCTCTTACCCGGTTTTATGAGATGAACCCCGAGCTGGGGATGAACTGCCTGGGATATTTCGGAAATAATACCGCCTCTCCCCTCTATAAGGGCCGGTATGATGATGTGATCCCTTTTATAGAGCAGCACGAGATTGATTATATTTACTGTTATGGGGGTGACCTGGACACCCGCGTATTCAAGAATATAGCAGACATCGCTTATGAGCAGGACTCGGAAGTGAAGCTCCTGCCGGATTACATTGATATCCCTAACCGCATGGATGTGGAGTACCACAGCTATATCCCCATTTTCCGTTACCTCCCCCAAACGTTTTACCAGACCCGCGAGGCCTATTTAAAACGGATTTTTGATGTGCTGTTTTCCGGCAGCGTGCTGCTGGCCGGTTTTCCTTTCCTGGTGCTGGTGGGCCTCATCACCAAGCTCACCTCTAAAGGTCCGGCCATTTATAAGCAGAAGCGTACAGGGCTGATGGGCAAAACGTTTACCATATACAAGTTCCGCAGTATGAAGGTCAATGCCGAACAGCGGCACTCCATGGGCAAGTCTGATGACCGCATTACCCCCTGGGGGTATTTTATGCGGAAAACGCGGATAGATGAGCTGCCCCAGTTTTTGAATGTACTGAAGGGCGATATGTCTATTGTTGGCCCCCGCCCCCTGGCCGGTTACGATATTGAAATCCTAAAACGTGAAATGCCCGAAGGCTACCGCCTGTTGGTATCGGTGAAACCCGGCCTGACCTCCGTGGGCCAGACCCGCTATGGGTATGCCTCCAATGCTGAAGAAATCAAAGAAAGGGCCAATATTGACCTCACCTATGAGCCTTCGCTGCAGGAAGACCTAGCCATTATTTTCCGAACCGTTAAGGTGGTGATTGCCGCCTCTGGAAAATAAATCTGTACCACTCTTTGTGACTTGAAACAGGATAGTCGCTGTTACCGTCAATAGCATAATCTCTGTGGCACCTATAACGAATAATTGGTTTTACCCGAAACATTATTACTGCCGCCCTGAGCTTGTCGAACCTTTCCCGGTCAGTAAACCAGTTTCCTTTTTTCTGGGGGGCGTAAACCACTGAAAAATAATTACCATGCCGGTTTTATGCTGGCGGCCGATGCAGGAGAATTATTGCCTAACTCTACCCGTTTAACCGTTAGCCTGGAGAAAAAGTTTTAATTTTGCGCTCACATATTGTAAAATTCAAATTTCCGAAGGATGGATGCATCAGAATTAGTGGATTTAATCCAAATGGGCGAATCCAGCAAAGTCCAGTTTAAAGTTCGTGTAAATAATGCCAACTCTATTGGAGCCGAAATGGTGGCCTTTTCCAATACTAGAGGGGGGATGATCATTATCGTAGTGGATGATAAAACAGGCACCCTTAACGGGCTCTCCTTTGAAGAGCTCCAGGGAAACCAATGCCCTATTGGCCAATGCCGCCTCCAATAATGTCAAAGCGCCGATTTATATCTATACAGAAACCGTAAAAGTGGAGGGCCATAATATGATTGTAGCTCATATTTCAGAGGGCACCAGTAAGCCTCATATGGACAATAACGGGATCATCTGGGTAAAAAACGGTTCGGATAAACGAAAAGTGATCTCTAAAGAGGAGATAGCTCGGTTACTTCAAAGCAGCGGAAATCTCTTTGCCGATGAAACCCTGGTAACCGGCACCACTCTCCACGATATTGACGAGGGTCTTTTTCAAAACTTTATAGTGGCGAAAACCGGGAAATCAAGTGCCGAATTAAAACAATCTACCGCTTCGCTTCTCAGCAGCCTGGGAATGTTAAAAGAAGGTAAGCTTAGCCTGGGGGGCTTACTTCTGTTGGGCAAAAACCCACAGCAGTTTCGCCCGGTATTTACGGTACAGTGCGTTTCCATGGTGGGAAATGACATCAGCTCTCATGCGTTTCGGGATAAAGAAGACCCTTTTACTGGAAACCTGAAAGAACTGTATGATAAAACGCTTTCTTTCATCACCCGTAACTTAAAAAAAGTACAGAAAGAGGAGAGTTTTAACTCCCGTCCGAAGCTGGAAATTCCTATAGAAACCATAGAGGAATTACTGGTTAACGCTTTGATACACCGCGATTATTTTATTTTATCCAGTATCAAAGTATTTATTTTTGATAACAGGATGGAAATCATCAGCCCGGGCAAGCTTCCCAATACCCTTACCCTTGATAATATTAAAATCGGAACTTCCATCCCCAGAAATCCTATTTTATTTACCAATGCCCGGTATATTCTGCCGTTTGTGGGGGTGGGCAGCGGTATTCCCAGAGCCTTGCAAAATTCGCCTGATCTCGAGCTAATTAATGATACAGACCGCGAACTGTTTATTGCTGTAATTAAAAGGCAGACTCCATGAGTCTTACAAAGCCACTAAAATAATCCCTTCTTATCACAGTCGTTAAACCAATCTTCCAGTGCATCCTTTAGAGAGAACCTCAACTGATGTATACTCCCCTCTAATTTCTCCCCATTAATATTAGTAGAAACCATAAGCTTCTTAACTCTGTCGGGGTGTATTCCTGTAAATTTTTTGCCAATAGTTAAACCAGTATAATATATAACTGCCGCGGCCACTTTTAATAAACCGGCAGGAACCAAAATACGCGGTTTTGAGACCTGCGTTACTTCAGCAATTGTACAGCAGATAGTCTCTATGGAGGGGGGCGGAAAATAGGTAAGATTATACAGGCTTACCTCATTAGAAGCATTCTCATCCATCGTAGAATATAATATACGTACTACATCTTTCACATAAACACTTGCCTTCAAAGTATCTTTGCGCCCCGGGTAGAAGAAAAAACCTCTTTTCTGAGCTTCGTATAGTCGGGTAAAATTACCCCCTTCTCCCAGGCCAAAAACCACTCCCGGCCTTACAATTGATAGTTTTCGTGTATTACTCTCTTTTGCCTGCCATGTTCTAAAAATATGCTCTGCCACTAACTTTGATATTCCGTAAGGCGTATTGGGCGTGGGTAATGACTCTTCATATTTTTCATCCTCAGAGGCTCCGTAAGGGGCAATAGAACTGGTAAACACAATTCTATGAATATTATACTTTTCCGCAAAACAACAAATATTTTCTGCGCCCCTTATATTAGTTTCAAAATATTCAAAATCCGGGTGGCCCGGTGTAGTATGAACTGCCGCTAAGTTAAAAATAACAGAGTTCTGTATATCTGCTATATGAAAATCAATGGGCTTTCTTACATCTATTTTGTGATAGTTGCCGAAGTCGCTCTTCTCTCTAATATCGAAAGAATAAACAACCGAAGAGGAAATACCCAGCTCCTCCGTCAAGTACTTTATCAGATGCTTACCTATAAAACCCTCTCCTCCAAATACTAAATAATTCATTATTTTAATAAAATATTTGATCCTTTTTTATCATCAAAAACACACTACCTTTCTGAACTATCCAAGCTGAATCGTCACCTGTGTCGGTGAAATCTTACACTTACTCGAAATCTGAGACGTACGGTACTTCGTTCTTTGATGGCCCTAGGGCTATCTAGGCTCTAAAATTAGCCGAAAATTTACGTCGTTCTCTTTTCATATCAACCTCTGAGTTGTTACATATTCGGTTGTCCAGAAAATCGGGAGTACTTCACTTTAAAAATGCGCTCCTCCCTTAATAATTACACCTGAAGTAGAATTTAGCAGTTTACCGGCATCAACACCTAATATTACCCCAATGTAAGTCTTATTTGATATTGGTTTTTTGACAGACAATAATAATGAGGTTTGTGCCACCGGCACAAATTGATCAACTTGAGGTTCTTTGATTTCTCCATATGAAGACCTGTATTGTTCATTGCCTGTAGCATACGTTCCATAATTCTGAGAATATGTTGCCTTCAAAAGTACTTCCCATTTTTTCCATTCGACTATTCCGCCTATATGAAAAGCCATTAATCTATTATTAATAAAAAATTGAGATGAATTATGGGCCAAACTGTCTCTTGCTTCTCTACGAGGAGTGAATAGAGGATTACCGAGACCAAGGCCTTTATAAGACCATCCCTCAGCATAAATATAATGATTATAATAGTCTTCAGCTCCTGACGGGGTTTCCGGGCTGGATAAATACCCTCCCTGATTCTTACTATATAGAAATTCGAATAATGCTCTTTCCCATTTTATTCCCTTATCACTCTCTTGCTTAGCCTTATTAATAAGAGTTATCCCATTCAATCCATCAGCTATATTTGCTAAATGGTATAATCCTCCCTTCTCATAAAAAAATTGTCTATAGACAACAAAATTAACTCTATTCCAATTAGCCTCTATCTCTATATCAATACTTCCTAAATGGTTTCCCACCTTACTTCCTCCCCATGTTTTACCATATAAAACAGATTGATAGGCCTGCCAATTAGATAAATCAAAACCGGAGTAAATATTCCTTTCGTTTCCCCAAAAAGCATTATGATTGAATCCTGCAATCAATGAATAGACACCTCCCTGTTTGCCTATTCGCCCATATAAGGCTTTACTATGAAAGAAGGATCTGCTCTGACTTACATTACCAAATTGGATAGGTACACTACCTATCCAACCATGTGATAGTGATCCTCTTACTCCTACCCACCCATTCAAAAAAGGTAAATTATAATATTGAGGAATTGATATTTGTATTTGAGGAATAGCCAAAGCATTTCCGGATATACCAAATGATCCTGTTGAAAGTAATGTGTCAGACAAGCCTGAATAATTATTCCACCTTCCTAGCTTTATTTCAAAAACACTAGCTCTCCCTTTAATATATCCTGAAATTAGGTTGAAATCGACTCTTGATCCAAAATTGGTCCGAAACGCTATACCCGCTCCCCAATCAAATAGATTAGAAGTAGTATCATATTCTTTTTTTAGATTTCCAAATATACCTACAGAAGCCCCAGCTAAGGGAATACTTCCCTCCTGCCTCACTCTAAACCAAAACGGAGCCTCTACTCTATTTGTAGAAATTAATTGAGCTTCAAGCGCACCACTAAATTTATTATTCTGAGCAAAAACTCTATTCTGCTGGATAATCATAAAAAATGCTTCCAACAAAAAAATAAAAAATAAGCAATTCGTGTTCGAAAATATCGCTCTCACTAAAATATATAGTTACTGTTGCATTCGTATTTTAAAATATTTTAGGGCTGAATTAAACATATAAATAATCATCCCGCCCATCGCTTCAAGCCTATTATTTTTCAGTAGTGTCTGCTTTAAATGGTATACTTTCTTTATCATTGAAAGTTTATTTTTAGAAATATTTTCCTCATTTATCGAGTAAAATGTAAGTGCTTTATTTACATTTCTATATTTAACCTTTTTAAAATTAATTACTATTTGAAGCCAAAATCCCCAGTCTTCTACTGCATTAAAAACATTTAAAGGAAACGGCTCATCTATCAAAATATCTTTGTTGACTATTGATGAAGACAATATAATAAAATTATTCCTCTTTATTCTCACAAAGTCCCAATTTCGATTTATTTCATAACTCTTAAAAGTACCCGATTTTTCATAAAAAAATTTAACATCCGTAGAGCAAATATCTAATTTATTATCAACCATTTCTTTTATTTGCACCTCCAGTTTTGTAGGAGCCCACCAATCATCACAATCCAAAAATGCCACAAACTCACCAGTAGAATGACGAATTCCAGAGTTTCTCGTACCTGCAGGACCAAGATTAACTTCGTTATTCACTAGTTTTATTCTGTCATTATTTAAATACTCGTTAATTACTTCAATTGAATTATCTGAAGAAGCGTCATTCACAACTATTAATTCCCACCCTTTATACGTCTGATTTAGAATTGAATCAATTGATCTTCTCACAAATTTTTCGCCATTATAGACTGGCATGATGATTGAAACTTTTGAATTATAGCTCATCTCCTTTGGGCAGTTTTTTTCTAATTCTTTCAAAAAATTTAAACAGTAATTTTTTTTCAAAATTTATTTCCTCTGACGATGTAAAAATATCCTCATGCAAATAACTTTTAATCCTTTCATCATCATTAATAAGTAAACTTATAAATTTATCCTCTTGCTCTTCATCTATTAGATCTAAATTCTTAAATCTATCTTTTAATTTGAAGTTTACTAAAAAATCGAACTCTCTAATCCATTCATCCTTTTTATTAAAATATTTATTTTCAAAGCTAGAGATGGATCTAATACTGCCTCTGAAGTATGGGAAACGATAAACACAAGTATAAATGAATCTTAACGTCTTTTTTATCACTATATCTCTATCATATCTGGCAATATTATTATTCAACTCCATTACATCATCATCGTTGAAAACATTAATTGTAATTCCAGCATCACTATAAATATTTAACCCTGTTGAGACAATTAGTTTGCCCATAAATCCAGATTCAATTGCTGCTGAACTCCCATTAACTATTACTATATCTGCTTGTGCAATTAAGTCTCTTGACCTAATATCCTTCCTATTAGTCCAATGATACCCTCTGCTTTCTGCCCAGCTTTTATATTTTTTTATCGCAGAGTCTCCCAATTGTCCAAAAACCCTCTGCTCCCAAATTGGATGACCTTTTACAATTACATCTAGTTCATTATCTTTTTTTAATTCCTCAATAACCCTATCAAATCCTATTAAATTGTTTTCATACCAACTAGTCTTGTAGCTTTCAACTCCCAAAAATTCACTTTGACTACTAGGGAGAATTAATACCTTTACTTTCTTTGTTTCCCATAAGAAATCATCCTGCTTCTCTATATGATATTGTCTCCATTCAAATTTACTATTTCCAGAAAATCTATTGTATATTATTCTATATGCTCTTGAAATCTGCTCATTAGATAAGGGTATATCTCTAAATGTTTTATTTATCCAATTCCAGTAATTCAAATCTAAAATATAGTTCCTTGGTATTATAGATAAACCATTCCCAAACCATGTACTTTCATGAGAGAAAAAGTTTATATTATTACTCTTTAAAGATTCTACAGCCGCCCGTGTAATATCCATCCTCCCATTAAATAAGAAAACGAGGTCTATAGACCTTTCTGAAGTCCATGATTCAACCGCCTTAAATACTTTAATCATAGCATCTTTTTGTGAATGTATAATGTTATCTTCAATATTGTTACATTCACTTTCTTCTTCCATACGGAATGCTGTAGCCAAGCTGGAAACCCCCCATCCTTGTACTGTTTTTTCATCATATTCCTTAATTAAGCTATCAACTTTATGCTTTTTTATGTAGCGACTAAGCGAATCAATTGTGTAGCTACTATTATTGGTGCCCCAAACACCGCCAAACCTACACATATTACACGCAATTATCTTACTTTTCTTAGATACTAAGATGTTATGACATACTTCTAAGTCAGCATTACATCTTAACATGAAAACCTTATGTCCCATTTCTTCTGCTACTTTGGCAAGAAATAAGGTATTATTTACATGAGGCCGATAGGAAAAAAAGCTTATAAAACCAATGTTCATATACTTAATTTTTTCTCTTAATTAGAAGAAGATATATCTTAGATTTTAAACTTTATTTTACTCTTTATATACATGAATATAGCAAACATGACAAATGAGACTAAAATAGATGGAAACATCAAAACATCAATTACTATTATAAATGGTGACGTTATTGAAATTGAAAACGTTAAGAAAAAGAAAAGGAAATTTAATGGATCGAAGCTGCCTTTATTGTGCAATATCATTTTTAATGAATACCCCATTATTCCCCCATGTAATATAGCACAGACTATTAATCCTCCTATTCCAAAATCATGATATATTCCTCCTACCCATGTTATAAATCTTCCAGAAAAAATCCATTCCTGGGGTGTATCAACTATCCCAAATTTTGATAGAATGTTCCTATAATTAACAAAAACAGCTTGTCCACTAAAATCATTTAGTTGAATAATTCCTTCAAATATCCAATTGGAGTGAACTAAATAAATCCACAGAATTGAAAGGAAAAAAAAACTTGATTGAAAAGAGTCAGGTAGCTTGTTTATTAAACTAAATCTTTCATTTGTTTTTACTTGCATCCAATCAAACATCTTCTCCGCATAAAATTCAGCTAGACTATTTGTGGCATCAGCTCTCTGTGAAAAAATAAAAATTAAATAAATAAATACTATTAGGCTGATAATAATAATAATCTTACCAAATGCTTTAGAAAATGGCCATGCCTTTAAACCCCAGCCTTTCCTAATTATATAACTAGTAAAAAAAATAGTTACGATAAGGATTACACTTGTTCGCCCACCTGTCAATAATGAGATTATAAATATTCCCAATATAAAAATACAAAAAAACAAGATTCTTCTTTTTACTTTCACCTTATCCCAAAATACTAGTAGTAAATATAACCCAGTAAAGCAATACGCCCCAAGAAAGTATCCTAAGACACTAAAAATAGAAGATATACCTTCCCTTTCTGCTGCATTATCTATGAACTGATATCGAGCTTTAGCCAATCCCTGGCTATAATCGATCCCCTGAATAATAGTTTTGTCGTATATAAAACATAATATTCCCACAAGAGAACAAATAGCTAAAAATGATATAGTAAGGTTATAGTCTAACTTTCTTAATGGTTTAATAAAATAAAGCGGTTTATTATAATAAAGCCCTAAAAAGGCCAATATAGAAAGGAATAAATATATAGTAGTGAGAAATATTGTAATTATCTTACTTTCTATACTAAAAAGGGAGCTTCCTGGCGCAATTGCCCCAAAAAAATAAACAAGTATCCAAATTACTAAGTATATTTTTAAAGTCGCCTTCATATGAATCTATCTGCCTTCTATAACTTTCGCACTTCTATTAGATATAATTTTTAATATTAATACTGTGAAATTAGTTAAACACAGCAATACACCAATACCAAGAGCTCCATATTGTCTTCCCACAAATCCTCCAAGCGAAACAAATAGAAGAAACCCTATTAGAGAGCATAATAACAACTTTTTATCCCTGTTTTTAACATACATTTCGTAATGTGGGATTAAAGAAAGGGAATAAATAACACTGGCAAGAATTAGTAAATAATAAATATTTTTGTACTGTTCCAGCTCTGGTCTATTTAAAATGTATAAAAATAAGTCAATCCCCCATATTGCTATCATTACAAATACTACACAAATTAAAATAACATACTTCTTTACATGAGACAATATTCTATTTAACTCTATACCTTCTTTATCATTACTAGCAAAGCTTATTAATCTTGGTAAGAAAGGGAAAACCACTCCTACTTCTACTAAAATTGTTAAAACAAATGCTAAATTGTAATAAAAAGAATAAACTCCAAGCAATAATTCTCCTTCGTATTTTAAAATTAAACTTTTATCGAAAAAAGATAAGAACTTAAACATAAGTGAGGATAATAAAAAAACAATAGAAACCTTTATCCCACTTTTAATAAATTCAATATCAGGCTTGAACATTCCAAAGGAATAATTGTGAAAGTTCAAATATCCTCGTTGCTTTAATACTACAATTGAATATACAAGTGCTAAGACTAAACCAAAAAGCCAAAAAGAATAAACGGTAGATAGAACTTTAAACTTATCATCAAAATACATCAACGAAAAACAAGGGAGTAACCAAAATGCATTTTTGAAAAAAATCACATAATTGGCTTGAACATTTAACTCTAATATATTTAAAACTCTATTAAATTCTTGTGTAATAACTTCTAATATTAAAATGCATAAGAAGAATACTTTCACTCCATAAAGTGCATTTTTTATACTAGCTACCGAAAATATTACAGCACTTGTTATTATATACAAAAAAAAATAGAATAGAATTGTCGTAGCTATCCTATTAAACTTATTTGAGGGGTCTAAAATAAACTTTCTAGTATAATAGGTATAAAAATCACATCCAATAATATAAGATGCCAATGTAGTTATACTTATGAAATAAGCATATTTTCCATAATCTTGTATAGATAGTATCTTTATAAAGTATGCTACAAAGAAGAACTTTATTCCCAAAGTTATTCCCCTTACTGCTATACTTGCAATCGAACGTTTAATCATTTAAAAAGCTCTATAATATCATCATTCGTTCTCCTTTGCTCAAGTAACAAGGTGCTTTTCTACCTATTAATTGTTTAAGGTATTTAGGATGCAATCCAAACCCGGGTCTTACTGATCTAACATTTACTTCTGTAATTTCTTCACCTTCGTTGATGTTCTCAGCTACATACAAAGAACGTGCAAAAGCCTTACCTGACTTTTGTTTTTCTGTAAGGGTATAGGTCTCTTTACCAATAGCTTTTTCGGCTTGTCTCACGGCAGTTACCATCTCTGTAAACTCCTTCTCATCCAAAGAAAATGATGCATCTGGACCCCCAATTGCCCGATCAAGAATAAAGTGTTTCTCAATAACAGTTGCTCCCATTGCTACAGAAACCACGGGTACAGTAATACCTAATGTATGATCAGAAAGTCCTACTTTAACACCAAAATCTTCTGCAAACTTCCTAATCATTACTAAATTGGCTTCATCTACTGGTGCCGGGTATGACGAAGTACATTTTAAAAGTGTTATATCATTATTGCCCGCATTTCTACATGTATCTATAGCTAATTTTATATCTTCAAACTCCGCTATTCCAGTAGAAATTATAACCGGTTTACCTTTAGACGCCACATATTCTATCAAGGGGATATCTGTGATCTCAAAAGAGGCAATCTTGTAAATTGGGCACTCTAATTCTTCTAAAAAATCTACTGCGGTTTTATCAAAAGGTGATGAAAAACAAATAAGTCCCTCCTCTTTTGCTACCCGAAACAGATCTTCATGCCATTCCCATGGAGTATAAGCCTCCTGATATAGCTGATGATATGTTTTACCATCCCAAATAGAGCCTGATTTAATTATAAAATCTCCTGAATCAATGTCTAGAGTAAGTGTATCAGCCGTATAGGTTTGTAACTTAATTGCATCTGCGCCAGTTCTTTTTGCCGCTTTAATAGTATCAATTGCTGTTTCTATCTTTCCGGCATGATTTGCAGACAATTCAGCAATTATAAAAACATTATTTTTCATAATCCTAATACTATATTTTTTTCTAAAATGATATTTTTTTCTCTGAAGGCAGAAATTTTTACAACTCCATTAGGTGTCTTAATCAATGTTTCAGCGCCGCTTCCCAATACTAGCCCATTAGGCATATCCCATGAGAAGCCTGATTCTGAAAAATCCACTTCATCAATTATCACTCTATTTCCTTTATAAAAAGTGAATGCCCCCGGGTACGGCCATGCCTGTGCCCGGACCCAATTGTATATTCTTTCTTTATGCCAGTCCCAATTAATTTCCCCATCCTTTGGTGTTCTTTTCCCAAAATAAGTGCTTTTGGTTTCGTCTTGTTTAACAAAGTTTATATCAATACCGGAGTTAATTTTATTTAAAATACTTTCTATTAATGGTATATATATTATTTTGTACTTTTCTAACAATTTGGCACCTGTATCCTTCGGATGTATTTCTACTCTTTTTTGCTCTATTATTGGCCCTGTATCACAGCCCTCATCAATCAGGTGAGCTGTAACCCCTGCTTCTGATTCTCCATTAATAATTGACCAAACATGTGGTGTTCTTCCTCTGTATTTTGGCAATAATGATCCATGTATATTGAATGCCAATTTATTCGCTATTTCTATAATATCCTTTTCAATTATAAAGAGATAATTTACGGAGATCAAAACATCTACATCCCTGTTTTGCAGAAAATCTTTACTTCTCCCATTCCTGGGGTTGCCAATAAAAGCATCAATCTCTTTATCCTTACATAATTTTATTATTTCGGCAGATCCGGAGTCTGTGAAAATAAAATGTATCTTATACTTAGTTAACAAATGGTCTAGCACCTTATAGCCTAAACCTCCGCTACACAATAGTCCTAACCTCATTTTGATCCCCATTTAGAATGGATTACAACATCAATATATTTTCCTTCAAAAAAACAATGCTCTTTCAGTGTTGCCTCTCTTGTAAAACCTGCCGCTTCTACTGCCTTGTACAAATGTGGCCGTAGGTCAAATGCGTATGTATATATTTTATGCAGCTTCAGCTCTTCAAAAGCGGCCTCTTGTAACAGGCTTAAATAGGTGCTCCAATGCTTCTCAAATTCTAATGTCTCAAGTGCCGTATTGATAATAAAAGAGATTTCAGCATTCCTATCTTTCCAATTAATATGTACCAACCCTCCATATCCTACACACTCATTTCCTTTTAAATAAGAAAATAATATTTGCGCAGGCCTTTCCTCATAAAATAATTTAGAAACTACGTTATCAAAATAATCATCCTGAACTTCTTTCGTCAAAAAGGCTTGCTGTCTTAAATGATATATTTGCTCATTACGCCATTTCATAATAGAAATCCGGTCCTCATAACGTATAGGGATTATTCTAAAACCATCTAAACAGAACTCCTGTTTATTTAATACTTTATAATTTGCCGGAAATTCTCTCATTTTAATAACTCATATTTTAATTCTGCTATTTTCCAATCCACGGCATTATCTATATCCTGGGCTTCAAGTTCCGAGACGATAAACGCTCCACTGTTCTCGGATACTATTTTCCCGTTAATTTTAAATCGATCATTATTCAACCAGTAAAATTGTCCCGCATCGTGAAAGCTACTTTCCAAATCCTGAGATCTGTAAAGTTCATACTCAGGCTGAATAAAGCTTAACTTATCATTGGAAATCTGCAATGCGCGCTGTATCGGGAAGCCATACTTTACTACGGGAAAGACAGAATCAAACCCTTTCGTCAACATCAGATCATAGCTATCCTTTAATTTTTTTGCCGTTACAAATGGAGCACATGGATAGATACAGCATATACTTGTAAAATATACTCCTTCCGTATCGTAAAATTCATTTACTTCCTTAATCACATCGATTGTGGTGGCAAAATCACTTGAGTTTTCTTCACTTCTCTTAAATGGAGTCTCTGCACCCCAATATTTTGCTACATCAGCAATTTCATCTGAATCAGTAGAAACAATTACTTTCTCAAACAGTTTACTTTCCAAGGCAGCCTTGATTGAATAAGCTAGAATAGGAATTCCTAAAAAATGCTTAATGTTCTTTTTAGGAATCCGTTTACTTCCTCCCCTTGCCGGTATAATTGCCAGATTAGACATTGTAAAATTCTCTAATAGTATGTATCACATACTCTTGATCTTCGTCAGATAAGGTAGGGTACATGGGTAAACTTATACAATGTTTGTAATATAGCTCTGAAAAGATTCTATCCCCCTCTTTCCATCCAAATCTTCTATAATAAGGCATTAAATGGCATGGGATATAATGAATTTGTGCAAAAATATTCTTAGAGCGTAGATAATTATACAGACCCAGCCTATTCTCTGCTTCTATCACAAATAAATGATAAGCATGGCCTTCAACATCACCAGTCATCCCTTTGATAAAACTAGCATTATGGAATGCATTGGAGTACTTACGAGCAATCTCCCTTCTTCTATCCAAACCTTCATCAGCTCTGGTAAGTTGGCTACTTCCCAAAGCCGCCTGAAAGTCAGATAAACGATAATTATAACCCAATTCCTGCATCTCCATATACCATCCGGGGTATTCCTCAATACCTCCTGAAAAAGCTATAGAATTAATATACTTATCTTCACTTTTTATTATTCCGTGAGTTCGTAAACTCAGTATTCTTTCGTAAAGATCTTTATTGTTTGTTGTTATCATTCCCCCTTCACCACAGGCTATGTGTTTTACCGGATGAAACGAAAAAATTGCTAAATCGGCGTATACGCCATTACCACATTTTTGTTTATTCCCCTCTGAATCCAGAAAATATCCCCCTGGAGCATGACATGCATCTTCAATTATCCATAGGCCATATTCATCTGCTAACTGTCTATATTCTTCAAGATTTACAGCCCGTCCTGCAAAATCTACCGGGATTATTCCAGTATAAGTTCCTTTAGGCGACGCTTCAAGTAGTGTACGTACTGAATTTATATCCAGTAAATATGTGGCAGGATCTATATCCCCAAAGACAACCTCCCCACCACAGTATCTTACACAGTTAGCAGAAGCGGCAAATGTAATAGGAGTAGTTATTACTTTATCTCTCTCTGAAACATTTAAGGCCATCGCACATATATGTAGAGCGGCTGTTCCGTTTGAAATTGCCACAGCGTATTTAGCATCAACATAAGAAGCAAATTCTCTCTCAAACTGAGCTATCTTGGGTCCCTGAGTCAGATAATCAGACCTTAGGGTTTCCGCCACAGCAAAGATATCCTCTTCTGTAATATTTTGTCTCCCGTATGGAATTACTTTTTTCATACTGCAAAAGTGGGATCTACATGTTCTTTTATCAATGCTCTTAAACCTTCTATGGACTCCCAGTCAGTGTTGGTACCTGAGTTATAGGCAAACCCTTCAGGGACCTTTGTGGCTTTAAATTCGTCTACAAACTCTTCCAGCTTCCAGCGGGTTACAGTAGGAAGAATGACATAATACTTCCCTAAATCATACGTATTGAACGAATCTGATGCAGTAATCATTTCTTCGTGTACTTTTTCTCCAGGGCGAATTCCCACAATTTTTTGTTCACAATCGGGGGCAATCGCCGTAGCTACATCTGTTATTTTGTAGGATGGAATTTTCGGTACATACAGCTCCCCTCCCCAGGCATGTTCTAAAGCATGCATAACCATATCGACTCCTCCTTGAAGAGATATATTAAAACGGGTCATATTAGGGTCTGTAATAGGAATTACACCTTCTGTTCTCTTCTTTATAAAGAACGGAATTACAGAACCGTTGGAGCCCATTACATTTCCATATCTTACGACTGAGAACCGTATAGGATTATCGCCTTTAATATTATTGGCAGCAATAAACAGTTTGTCCGATGCAAGCTTGGTAGCCCCATACAAATTTATCGGGGCACATGCTTTGTCTGTAGACAAGGCTACTACCCGTTCTACACTATTTTTTAAACACGCCTCAATCACATTCTGCGCACCATTAATATTGGTCTTAACACATTCATCCGGATTATACTCCGCTATAGGCACATGTTTCATCGCCGCAGCATGAATTACATAGTCAATTCCTTTCATTGCACGGATAAGACGCTCACTATCTCTCACATCCCCAATAAAAAATCTAATTTGAGGAAATTCTCTCTCAGGATATTCCTGAGCCATCTGGAATTGCTTCTGTTCATCCCTTGAGAAAATCACTAATCGTTTTACATGCGGGTAGGTTTTAAAAATATGCTTTGTGAGCGCCTTTCCCAAAGAGCCCGTACCTCCGGTAATTAATACTGATTTATTGTTCAACATAACGAGTATAAACTATTTTTTTATAATTCTCCCTTCTAAATAATACAAATCCAAAAGCTATCAATCCTCCTAAAAACATAGCCACAATTGTAATAACTGCTCTTTTAGGTTCAGATTTCTTAACTGGTACCACAGGTGGCTCCAATACCTGAAATATAGGTGTTTCCTGGTGAAGCTTAAACTTAGCCTCTTCATACTTCTTCAATAACTCGTTATAAAATGTAGATGATAACCTATATTCCGACTCTATTCGTTCTCTCTGAACATCAGCACTTTGCAGTTGCATACCCTGAAACTGATCTGAATAACGCGCTTTACGTTCCTGGGTAGAATAGTATTTCCCTCGTGATGATGTTACCTGGTCAGCTAAATAATCTACATCCTGTTTGAGTTTTTCAGTACGATAATTTTTAACATATTCCATTAAATATTCCATGGCAAATTTCGCCGTTTCAGCGGCCACAACAGGATCCGGCATCTTCGCATTAATTGTAATTATTCCAGATTTTTTATCAATACCGGCGGTTATACGTTTTCTTAAATCTACCAGCCTTAATTCATTAATACGGTTAACAACTATAACTCCTTCAACTTTAATCGGGTATTTCTGAAGCAGTTTCGGTTCCGGTTCCTCCCCTTTCTCAATTACACTGTGATAGTACTCCTCAAAACTCATTTCCTTATTATCACGAGTACGTACCGGAAGCTTAAAAAGTTTGAGATAAAAAGGAGTACTTGTGATTACATCGGGATAGAGATCAGGACGTATAGCATCTATCCCCGCTCCACTCAAAGAACCAAGATCGACTCCTGCTAAAGAGGCCAAGCCGGCAAACTGGCTTAATCCCCCCCCCCCTTTGCCCTGAATCTCAGGAAGAATCTTTCCTTTTGTTTCAAATTCTTCTTGTACTAAAAAAGCATAAATTACCCCTAATACCGTCACAATAGAAGTAATAAGCGAAATACGCCACTTTTCCTTCCATACCAGCTTTAAAAGAGCTCTAAAATCTATACTAACTTCTTCTTCCATATTACAATATTCGAATTAAAGTCACAATCACCGCCATCATCGAAGTAACAGCCGTAGCCATTGTTACCACTTCTGCCCTACTCATTTTGTCCTTATGTTTAACAGGGACAATCACTTCCATACCTTTTTCAGCTTTCGGATAAAAACGCATTCCTAGAAAAGAACGAGTACGTTCGGTCAACCCGTTCGCATAGCGTACATATGTCCGTTTAATATTGGCTGAATCTGTGAACCCTCCCGCCTGTTCAATATAATCTACAAAGGAGAATTTAGGTTCATAAGCAACAGACGTGGGATTCTGTACCTGACCAAATAACTTAACTACCTGCTCTTCTTTTGGAATAATTATGCGATCACCTTCTTCAAGAAACAAGTTAACGGCAGACTTTTTGTTACTTAAGGCTCGTTCAAGGTCCATAGCTACCAATTTGCCATCACGATAAAACTTAGCTCCTCTAAGGTATGCCTCCTTTCGTAACCCTCCGGCCCGATCTATCAAATCAGAAACCCGTTCTGTTTTGGATTTGATCACGTAACGGCTGGGGTAATTCACCTCTCCTTCAATACTCACTGACTGCTGGGGTTGATAATTAGCCAATGAACGGATATATACCTGGTCAAATGGATGCAAAACAAATTTCTTACCTTTTATGCTAAGGTCTTCATCAATATTCAAGTCAAAAATCTGTACAGTGGCATCATCTTCCTCGTCATTATATAGCCGACGAGCTACTTCGATGCGGTTAGGAGTAGCTCCAGTACGGAACCCTCCTGCCAGGAAGACCAGATCACTTACACTTAGGCTATCACTGAAATCATATTCTCCGGGCTGGTTCACTTCACCGCTGATGCTGACCTTGCGGGCCTCGCGCAGCTCGGTGATAGAGCGGATGATCAATATATCTTCTCTTTTCAGGGTTACATCCTGCCCCTCATTCAGCACTTTATCCAGATCCAGGGTAATGAATTCCGGATCCAGGTTTTCCCTTTGGCGTTTTAGGATAGCACGGGTGCGGAAGGCATCTTCTCTGAGGCCTTCGGCTTTACGAATGAGTTGGGAAACAGTCTGCAAATTCTGTTCCAAGGCGTATTCCCCCGGCCGGAATACCGCTCCCATCACCTCTACCCGGTTAGTGTAGCGATCAAGAATGGCACTGGCATGAAGCACATCGCCGTTACGTAGAAGGAAGTCTTTCTCAGTAGCTACGTCCACATTCCGGATCTCCAGCTCCTTATCGGTCTTTCTTTTCAGGGTAAGCTGGGCGGTATAGGCATTTTCAGTAAACCCACCGCTGTAGGCCAGCAAATCTTTCAGACTCTCGCCTGCTTTTAATTCATATTTCAGGGGACGCTTTACCTCACCAGTCACCTGTACTATCGTTTCCGAAGCGGGAATAAATACCACATCCTGGTCTTTCAGGCCAGCATCTCCTGTCAGCAAGCCCTTCTGAAGAAACTCATAGAGATCCAGGTGATGAATGACCTTATTGTTCCGGAGCAGCTGTATGTTCCGGAATGAGCCGATGCGGGTAGGGCCTCCTGACTGGTACAATACATTAAACAGGGTAGCCAGCGAAGATACCGTGTAGGTACCCGGGTGAGCCACTTCTCCGATCACAGTGACCTTAATGCTTTTTACTTTGGTAAGAGTGAGGTCCAGGTTCAGACTACCGTTATTCAGCCCGGCGAAGAGAGAAGCCAGGCGTTGTTTGATTTTGGCTTTCGCCTCCGTGACGGTCAGACCGTTCACATAGATAGGCGCAAAATGCTCCAGTCGCACATCGCCTTCTTCAGAAACCCGTAATGAATAATCTTTAGCAGCATATCCGGTGATTCCTATGCGGAATTCATCGCCCGTACCCAGAACATAACCTGGCGGAGTGGGGATACGCAGATTTGGATCGAAGGTAAGAGCTTTATTTCGGAAAATAGAGGTCCCGTAGAGCTCCTCTTTAATAATTGGCTGTTCCGCTTTTACTTGCACTTCTGCCCGCTCACTCACCTCCTCAATTTGCTCCCGGACTGTAGTGCTGGGGGCTTCTGAAGTCTGTGCGGTACCGCTCTTAACCCGGTTAATGCGCTCACGAAGTTTGATGATATCCGTATCGGTATAGCCACGTGCCTTGGCCAGGGTCTCCACCTGCTCTTCGCTCAGGCCCCGGCTTTCCATTTCTTTGAGAAAACTTTCAATCTGCTTATCGGTGACACTCTCCACGGGCGGGAGGGTTTGGGCGTGGGCTGCCGTGGCAAAAATGACAGCCAGAAGAACGGTTTTCAGTAGTTTCATGCAGTTAATTTTTGTCTTTATGCTTTGATTCTCAGACAGCCGTAATTTTAAAGCCGCAAGATAATATGATTTTTCCGATTTTAGTTCCACCTCTTCGGTTTTGCGCAGGCATTCCCGGAATAGTACAAAAGCAAACGGCAGAATTTTACATCTTTCCTGCCGAAAACCGGAATGAAAAGAATACCTGTCTGAAGCATCCGATTCTTTGTACATTATAGAGGTTTATGTTTTGGGGGCAAAGATAGGGAAAAGTTGACAATGGACAATGGACGATGGACAATGGACGATGGACAATGGACAATTGACAATTGACAATTGACGATGGACGATGGACGATGGACGATTTTTGATTTACGTTTGTAAAAATATCAGCTCCCTTCCCTATATTTGAAAGTATTACAGTAAACACAACCCACCCTTATGCTTAATCAGAACCAGGTATTATCGCACCTTCGTGCTTTGGAGAATGAGCGGATGGAACGTACCGTATCTACTACCGATACAGGAAAATTTTGTGAAGCCATTTGTGCCTTTGCTAATGATCTGACCCAAACACGGCTTAACGGATTTTTGTTTATCGGAGTGGATGATCATGGAAAGCTGACCGGATTGCAGGCTACAGACAAACTACTTAAAGATTTAGCAGGTATCCGGTCGGATGGCAATATACTCCCTCAACCCGTGATGTCTGTCTATAAATATACTTTCCCGGAGGGGGATGTGGTCATCGTAGAAGTTACACCTTCCTTCTTTCCTCCGGTAAGATATAAAGGGAAAATATGGATTCGTATCGGAGCCCGGAAAGCAGTGGCTAACGAAGCAGAAGAACGCTTATTAATAGAAAAGAGAGCTGTGCATGGTACTACTTTTGATCTGCGTCCATGCTTTGAGGCACAATCGGATGCTCTAAAGATTGATATTTTTAATGGGTTTTACTTACCTAAAGCTATTGATATATCAACGGGCGACACACGAAGTACTGAGCAAAAGATGGCCTCATTACGCTTTTATGACCTCATAAACCATTGTCCTACTAACGCAGGTGTGTTGTTATTGGGAAAGAGGCCGGAGTATTACTTTTTCGGTGCTTACATTCAATATGTAAAATTTGAAGGCAAAACCGTATCTTCTAAAATTATCAATGAGCATAAATTTACGGGCGATCTCATATCGGTACTAAACAGCCTGGACACATTTATCCAGACAGGAATTGAACAAAAGCACCCTGTATTTGTAAGTGCTTTACGGGAAGAGATAAAGCGTAGTTATCCTCATATGGCTATCAGGGAGTTATTAATGAATGCGGTGATGCACCGGGATTATGAATCGAATGCCCCTGTAAAGTTTTATGAGTTTGAAGACCGGATCGAAGTGGTTAACCCCGGCGGCTTATACGGAAACGCCCGTCCTGAAAACTTCCCCCATGTCAATGACTACCGGAATCCGGTCCTGGCCGAAGCCATGAAAGTATTGGGTTATGTAAACCGCTTTAACCGGGGCATACAAAGTGTTCAGCAGGAGTTAAATGAAAACGGAAATGGCAGGGCTCTGTTCCATTTCGAAAGCATAACTGTTTTTGGAGTAACCGTGTTTAATGCTTTACATATTTACCGGGAAAAGGTCGGGGAAAAGGTCGGGGAAAAGGTCGGGGAAAAGGTCGGGGAAAAGGTCGGGGAAAATATAAGTGACAACCAACTATTCATCCTGGAGCGTATGCGTAATGAACCCTATATTTCAACTCCCAAAATAGCAGCAGAGCTGGGAATATCTACACGAAAAACAGAAGAGAATATCAGGAAGCTAAGGGCCAAAGGGCTTCTGGAGCGTATTGGCCCCGCTAAAGGCGGGTATTGGAAGATAAATGATCGTAAATCGTAAATCAAAAATCGTAAATCTCCCTACCTTAACTTCAGCGTCACAATACTCACAATAGCCAGCAGGATCCCGATGATCCAGAAGCGCGTCACGATCTTGGATTCGTGGTAGCCCAGCTTCTGGTAATGGTGGTGCAGGGGAGCCATTTTCAGCAGGCGGTGCTGCTGCGCGTATTCCAGCCCGTGTTTCCGGCGCTGGTATTTGAAATAAAATACCTGGGCCATCACTGACAGGTTTTCTACCAGGAAAATACCGCAGAATACCGGGATCAGCAGCTCTTTCCGGAGGATGAGCGCCATGGTGGCAATCACGCTGCCCAGCATCAGGCTGCCGGTGTCGCCCATAAATACGGAGGCCGGGTAAGAATTATACCAGAGGAAGCCCACACAGGCTCCCACAAACGCTCCTGAAAATATGGCCAGCTCTCCCGAGTTCGGGATCAGCATGATATTCAGGTATTCGGCAAAGATTTTGTTGCCCGAGAGGAAGGCAAAAATGGCCAGGGTTACGCCGATGATGGCCGAAGTACCCGCTGCCAGGCCGTCAATACCATCCGTGATATTGGCCGCATTGGAAACGGCCGTAATGATAAAGATACAGATCAGTACATAGGGAAGCCAGCCCAGGCTTTCGGGCAGGTAGCTGCTCAGGATATTGTAATCCAGGAGGTTATTCTTGGTGAAAGGTACGGTGGTCTGGAGCGAGGTGGTGTCTACGTAGTTGCCCCCACCGGTAAACTGCCGGATAGTCACATTTTTATTGTAATAGAGGGTAAGGCCTACGATCAGGCCCAGGCCTACCTGGCCGATGATCTTGAAACGTCCCTTCAGCCCTTCCTTGTTCTTCTTAAACACCTTGATGTAGTCATCGGCAAAACCGATCAGGCTGGTCCACACAGTAGCTACGATGAGCAGGATGATATACACGTTATCCAGGCGGGCAAACAGCAGCACAGGGATCAGCAGGGAGGCCAGGATGATAAAGCCCCCCATGGTGGGTGTGCCCTTTTTCTCGATCTGTCCGTGCAGGCCCAGGTCGCGGATACTTTCCCCGATCTGGAGCATCTGCAGTTTGCGGATGATCCGCTTTCCGTAAATGGCGGCAATGGACAGCGAAACAATGATGGCCGCCGAAGCCCGGAAAGAAATGAACCGCCACACACCGGCACCGGGCAGATCAAACATTTTGTCGAGGTACTCAAATAAATAGTAGAGCATATTAACAGGGAAGTTTTGACAAAATTAAGATGCATTCCGCAACTTTTCACTTTTAGTTTTTATCTTTTCACTTAATCCTCGCTATATTTGATTTTTAAACACAACATCCATATGAAATCCCTACTCAACTTACTGGGCCCCGTGACGGGCCCGGCCCTGAGAAAAGTTTCTTATCCCAAAGGGCATGCCCTGCTTCAGCCGGGCGATATTTCCGATAAAATCTGGTTAGTGGAAGAAGGCCTTGTGCGTGAATTTTTTATTCCGGAAAACGGTCGTGAGATCACCACCCGGATTGCCGGCCCGGGCTCCTTTATTTACTCTCCTCTCAGCTATCTTAACGGTAACCCCGCCGACAAAGTGATTGAAGTAATTGAAAAGTGCCGGGTGATTGCCGTGCGCCGGGCTGACGTAACCTTACCTTTTCTGCGGGCCGTGCTGGAGCAAACCATTATCCGGGCAGAAAAACGCTTTGAGCTTCTGCAGCTGAAACGTCCGGATCAGCGGCTGGAGGCCTTTGAGCGGCTGTATCCCGAACTGTGTAACCGTATCCCCCTGTATTATGTGGCATCGCTGCTGAACATTACGCCGCAGACGTTAAGCCGCATACGGAGTTCCCGTTCACGCTCAGCACCACCTAGTTAAATTCTTCACATTAAACTCTTCATTACTCTTCACTTCTTCATGTTAAAAATTAGATTAAACATGAAGAAATGAAGAGTAATGAAGTAACCGTTGGTACCTTAAATACGTTTTTTTATCCCTTTTCGGGTTCGGGTTTATCACAGTTTTCTAACTTTGTGCGTTTCAGTGATAAGGGATGTATAGGATATGATAGTCCCACGCCCTTCGACAAGCTCAGGGTGACAATGGTTACGCATTGGTAACTACTGTCACCCTGAGCTTGTCGAAGGGCGTGGGCTGTCAAAGGGCAAATGCCTGCCTATGCGGAAAGAACCTCCCTCGTTTCAAAATTATTTGTACAATGAAAAAAAGACTGCTCCTGTTATTAATACCAACTCTCCTGGCCGCCTGTTCAGAAACCACAAAAGACGAAACCGGCCAGCCACCTGCCAACACCTACACCCTGGTTTTCCTGGACAAAACCCAAAGTGTCAATCCTAACGATAACTTTGTGAAAACCAAGTATGCCTCTGCCCTGAAAAACCTGGTAGACGCTAATATCCGTACCGAGGGCGATATGCTGGAAGTATATTTCATTCATGAAAACACCTCCAAGGCCCGGGCACTCAGCATCCGGTCGCGTACAGCGAAGGAAGCCACCGAAGGCCTGAGCCCTACCGACCTGGAAGCGGCTCAGAATGCCTATGACCTGAGCATCAAAAAGGAGCGGCAGGTAATCTATAATGCACTTATGCAGAAGCTCATGGAATCCAATACCTCGGCCTCCAATTCGGAAACCAATATCCATGACGGCGTACCGGTCATCACGGCCGCCCTGGAAAGCCACCCGGACGTAAAGGCTTATTTCTTTTCAGATATGGTGGAGAGCATGCGCTCCGGGCGGGACTTCCACAACCGGGCACCGAAAAACGGCGAACAGGCTTCCGCCTGGGCAAAGGAAGATGCCGCCCGCTACTCCGGCCAGACTCTTTCAGGTGCCGAGGTGTACATGATTCTGCCTTTCTCTCCCAATAGTTCCAGCAAAGTGAATAACCCGAATGTGACGGCGTATTGGAAGACTTTTTTCGGGGAACTGGGTGCCGGAAAAGTGGCGGAGCAATAGGAAATTCTTCACATTAAACTCTTCATTACTCTTCATTTCTTCATGTTAAAAATTAGATTAAACATGAAGAAATGAAGAGTAATGAAGTAACCGTTGGTACCTTAAATACGTTTTTTATCCCTTTTCAGGTTTGGCTTTATCACGGAGTTCCCGTTCACGCTCAGCACTACCTAGTTAAATTCTTCACATTAAACTCTTCATTACTCTTCATTTCTTCATGTTTAATCTAATTTTTAACATGAAGAAATGAAGAGTAATGAAGTAACCGTTTGTACCTTAAATACGTTTTTTTATCCCTTTTCAGGTTCGGGTTTATCACAGTTTTCTAACTTTGTACGTTTACTTATTTACGATTTTTGATTCTCCTCCTGCTAATATCGTTCCTGCTTCATTCTCCGCCTCAAAACCCGGAAGCGGAGAAGACCCTCGCTGAATTTCAGCATCGGCTCGGGCATTACCTCGAACAGGAAAGCGACAGCACCCTGAAGGTGGCAGAGGAACTGTTGAAGTATTCGGAAAAAGCCGGTTTCTCTCTGGGAAAAGCCATAGCTTCAGAATATAAAGGCCTTTACTATGAGTTGGTGGAGAGCCGTTACGATAAAGCCGGGAACGAATACCTGAAAGCTCTCAGGATTTGTGAGTCAGAGAATCTGCCCTACATTGCCGATATTTATCATACCCTCGGGCTCATGTACCATACCACTGATAACTATCAGAAGGGGATGGAATACTATGAGCTGGCGCACCGGTCAGCGGTAGAAAACAAAAACAAAGAACTGGAGAAAAAAATCCTGGTGAACTGGGGATCGGTAAACTCCTCACTCCGAAACTTTGACCGGGCAGAAGAGCTGTTTGCACAGAGCCTGGCCATCAAAGGAAGCCCGCACGACGACTTCAATATCTACGCTAACCTGGGGAACCTGAATATGCGTAAAAAAAACTACCGGAAAGCGGTGGAATACTTTGAAAAAGCCACTGAGGTGCATCCTGATAACGAGGACTCAGAACGAAATCTGCGGTTTTTACTGGATGCCAAAGCCACCCTGAACGATTCCACGGGGATGTACAATCTCCTTCCCAGAGCAGTGAAATCGTTCGAAACAGAAGGATATCTTCGCGAAAAAAGCCTTATAGCCATGGCTATTTCAGAGTATTACCGGAAGTTCGGCTTTTATGAGAAAGCCCTGGAGTACAAAGACAAATACCTGAAAATCTACGAGGAGGTAAAAGAGAAACAGCGCGACGACATCGTCTATGAAGTGCAGGCCCGGTTTGACCTGGAACGAAAAGACGACCAGCTCCGGCTGCTTCAGTTTGAAAAAGAAAAAAAAGAGCAGCAAAACCGGATGTACCTGATTCTGGCAGCAGCCGGCCTGGTTCTGGCGGCAGCCATTGGGTTTTTCCTGTATAAAAACCGGAAGAAAAATATCCTGCTGAACCGCCAGAAGCAGATCCTGGAGACTACCCTCGACGAAAAGAATATCCTTCTCCATGAGGTACATCACCGGGTAAAAAACAGCTTCCAGATCGTTTCTTCCCTGCTCTACCTGCAATCGGAAGATATAGACAATACCGATGCCAAACGGGCTATAAAAGAGGCTGAAAACCGGGTGCGGTCTATGGTGCTCATTCACCAGAAATTATATAACAAAGAGGAAGTGGTTGGCATCCGGACTGCTGAGTACTTCGAAGACCTGGTGAAAGATATCCTGGAAAGCCACACTTCGGATATTTCCTGCGAAACGGATATTGAGCCCCTCGTGCTGGATATTGATACCGTTACCCCCCTGGGACTGATCCTGAATGAGCTGATCACCAATTCTCTCAAACATGCCTTTACTCCTGCCGGTGGAGATCACCGGGTAAGGGTTTGCTTCCATAAAGAAAAAGATACACTGGTGCTCAGGGTGAAAGATAACGGCACCGGCTTTACACAGGAGATCCGCGACACATCCTTCGGCATAAAGCTCATGAAAGCGCTGGCCCGGAAGATCAAAGCGGACCTTTCCTATACCGATAGCCCCGGAAATGGTACAGAGGCGGTGCTGACCGTGCAGAAATTCAATATTCTTTCGTAATTTAGGGGCATGCCGGTCCGTATTTATATTGTAGAAGATGAGCCCCTCATTGTGGCTACCATTGAAACAGCGCTAAAAAAAAGCGGGTATGTGATGGTGGGCGACTCTGATCAGGCCGCAGAAGCCCTCCGGGAAATAAAGCTCTTTCAGCCCGACCTGGTACTGGTGGATATCCGGCTGGAGGGCGAGAAAAGTGGTATTGAAGTGGCTCTTGAGCTGGATAAACTAAAAATCCCCTATTTTTACCTGACCTCACAGACCGACCCCGATACCGTAGAAAAGGTGAAGAATACCCATCCGCTGGGATATATCGTAAAACCCTTTACCGAAGCAGGGCTGCGCAGCAGTGTGGAAGTAGGCTGGAATAATTATGGCAAAAGCAGCCCGGAATACCTGGTTTTTACCTCAGAAGGCATGAAGCATCGCCTGAACCAGGAGCAGATTCTTTACCTGAAAGCTTTTGATAACTATTGCTACGTTTATACCGAAACCGGCCATTACCTGGTACCCAAAACGCTGAAACACCTTTCCACACAGCTAAACCCCGAAAGGTTCTGCAAAATTCACCGTTCCTACCTGGTAAACACTTCCCGCATCTCTTCGGTAGGGAATACCAGTGTATGGCTGGGAGAAACGGAGATACCCCTGGCCAGGGGAGGGAAGGAGGAATTGCTCGATAAACTGAAATAAAATTGACAGTTGACAATTGACAATGGACAATTGACAACTAATCATCTGGATAGCGTAGCCCGTTTAGGCTTCACAAAAGCCCTCACATCCTCATTGTCCATTGTCAATTGTCAATTGTCCATTGTCAACTGTCCATTGTCAACCGTCAATTGCCTTGATTCCCGCCCGTATCATCGGATCATCCTGGTTAACCACCTGGTAATATTCATTATTCAGGCCATTACCTTTCCAGATATTCCGCGCAATCAGCGCCTTCAGGGTTTCCCGGATATATTTTTTAGATTTATTGTAGCTCTTTTCACTAAACCGGGCCCGGTTCCTGACGGCCAGGGCATTGAAGTCGGCCAGGATATCATCGGTGATCCGGAAATTCTGCAGGTAATGATCAAACCCTTTTGCTTTCAGGGCTGTACCGTGTTTTTCGGAATAGCTCATGGCAAACTCCCTGAAAATATTTTTCCCGAAAAGATCCAGCAGGTAATCGGTATAGTAAGAGGTATCCTGGGGTACAAAGATATCGGGCGTGATTCCTCCGCCCCCGTACACGGTACGGCCGCCTTTGGTCTTAAACTTCAGCTTTTCGTTGTTCCGGATACTGTCGGCTACAAACATCTCCTGGTGATTGTAGCGTTCCATCATCTCTTCGTAGTATCCCTGCTGGTCACCCATCTGGTAAGGGCGCTGTATGCTTCTCCCGCTGGGAATATAATAGCGTGAAATGGTCAGCCTCAGCTCAGACCCGTCTGAAAGCTTAATGGGGGCCTGCACCAGTCCTTTACCGAAGGTCCGGCGGCCTACCACCGTGGCGCGGTCGTAATCCTGCAGGGCACCGCTTACAATTTCCGAAGCCGAGGCCGAGCCCTCATCCACCAGTACCACGATTTTTCCTTTCTCAAAAATTCCGGATTTCCCGGCCTTCACTTCGTAATTATTGGAGGCATCCTTGCCTTTGGTGTATACAATGACATCATTACCCCCTACCAGCTCATCCACCATATCCGTGGCGCGGTCCATATACCCGCCGGGGTTGCCGCGCAAATCCAGCACCAGCCGGGTCATGCCCTGGTCTTTCAGGGTTTTCAGATGGGTATAAAATTCTTCGTAGGTACTTTCCGAAAAACGGTTCACCTTAATATAACCCGTTTGGGGGGCCATCATGTAGGCTGCGTCTATGGAAAATGTAGGAATCTTATCCCGCTTCACATGAAAGGTCAGCGTGCCGTTTACTCCCCTTCTTTTCACCAGCAGCTTCACCAGTGAGCCACGTGGCCCGCGCAGGGATTTGTATACCAGGGGCGTATTCAGGCTTTTCCCGGTCAGCTCAATGGTATCGGCCTTCAGGATGATATCACCGGCCTTAATGCCGATGGCCTCCGAGGGGCCGCCGGCCAGGGGCGAAATCACAAAAAGGGAGTCGTTAAAGATATTGAACTCCACCCCGATCCCGTCAAAACCGGTACCCAGGTCGGCACTGGCAATTTCGGCGTCCTGTGGTGGCAACAGCACGGTGTGAGGATCCAGCTTTTCCAGCATTTTTTCCAGGCCATAGGTCTCGAGCGAGTCGAGGTTCACCTCATCCACATAACTTTTCCGGATATTCATCAGCACCTCTTTGTACTTCGTGCCGATGCCGCCGGTTCCGGCCATGGCCGGCCCGCTGCCTCCGAAAAATTTTGCCCCTAAATAAATTCCCAGTGCCAGGGAAAACGTCACTGCCAGCGGCGATATTATCGCCCTTTTACTGTTTTTATACTCCATTTCCTATCTTTCAAATATTAATCCCGGGCTTCGTTTTTTAATCCCCGGGGTCGTTTTTTATCCCCGGACTTCGTCCAGGGGCTATTGTTGTTACGTCCCTACGGGACGGGGTATGGTGTTCTCGAGGAACTCTCTACTCGGAACTAAACTTTAATAATCATCTTTTGCTTCCGCAAATATAGCAGCACCAGACTCCAGAACAGCACATTCACCAGCGCAAAAGCCAGCGAAGAGTTCCTGGGGTCTTTGAAAACGGGCACCAGGCCATTTTGGTAAAAGGCACTGAGCAGCCCCTGCCCTTCGCCCGTTTTGATCATATTCAGCGCCCGCGGAAGAATTCCGGCACCGAAGAAAACGATGATCGGGTTCACCCCCCACATCACCAGGAAAGAGGTGAGCGGTCGCACGGGCCGGTCATCGCAAACGTAACTGATCAGGGAAACCAGGAGAAAGCCCAACCCCGCCGTTAAGAGCACAAAAGAGCTGGTCCACAGGGCTTTATTGACCGGGAAATATTTTGACCAGATCAAACCGCATACCAGGAGGGCAATGCCCGTAAAAACCAGGTTCTTCCTGTCGGCGCGTATCCGGAGCAGCATTCCCGCCCAGGTGCCTGTGAGGCAGGAGATAATGGCCGGGAAGGTACTTAAAACCCCCTCCGGATCCCAGGGCCGGGTACTTGACCAGGCGTGCCCCCGGAGAACCATTTCATCTACCCAAGCTGCGAGGTTGGCTCCTTTTTCAAAACCCGTAATACCGGTGCCTGGTACAGGCACACAGGCCAGTAAGAGCCAGTATCCCACCAGCACCACCACAGCCAGCAGGAATTGTGCCCGGAATGGGAAAACCCGGAAAGCCAGGGCCGCAAAGAAATAGACGATGCCCAGCCGCTGCAGTACACCCGGAATCCGGACCTTGGAAAAATGAGGTAGCCCGCTGTAGGCCAGGAATAACATCACGGCCAGGAGGCCCAGGGCGATATATAACTTAATGCGGGTTTCAAAATTTCCCAGGAGCAGGAAACCTACAAAGCCCGTGATCATAAGACGGAACATCAGCAGGGTGAGCTCCTGTGCCGGGCCGAATTCTATGCGGGAGAAAAAGTTCAGGAAAAGACCCAGCGCCACCAGCCGCAATGACCTCGCCAGGATCTTCAGAAACTGCTCGCGGTTAAGTCCGCCACCGGCTTCCCCTGAAAAAGGAAGAGCCATACCCATAGCAAAAACAAAGAAAGGAAAGACCAGGTCTGTAGGGGTCCACCCGTGCCACCCGGCATGAAGAAGGGGAGCGTATACATTCCCCCAGTCGCCGGGATTATTCACCAGGATCATCAGGATCATGGTCAGTCCTCTGAATACATCAAGCGAAACAATTCTTTGCTTTCCCAAATGAATACCTTAAAATTGCTATAAATATACAAAAAGCAAGTGAAAAACTACCTCATTTTAGTGGCTGGCATTATTTTTTTAGCCTCTTGCCGGGCCGGAAAAACAGGCCGGACTCTGCCGGGCCGGGACCCCGCCCTATTCACCGGGGTACTGGTGACAGATGCCCATACCGGGAAAACATTGTTCAGCCAGCATAGTGAAACGCCTTTTGTACCGGCATCCAATACCAAGATCCTGACCCTCTATGCGTGTATGAGTACGCTGGGCGACAGCATTCCGGCCTTCCGTTATTTTACCCGCAGGGATACGCTTTTTCTGCTCGGAACAGGTGATCCTACGCTTCTCCACCCCGACTTCCCCGAAAGTGCGGCCCTGCCCCTGATGAAGAAAGCAAAAGTGATTGTAATATCCGGCCAGAACCAGCAGCAGGCCTCCTATGGTGCAGGATGGGCCTGGGATGATTACAACGATTATTACCAGGCCGAGATCTCCTCGCTGCCGGTATACGGCAATGTGGTCCGGGCGGCTCAACAGAACGGACAGCTGGTACTCCGGCCGGGGTATTTTCCACTGAAAGACAGCCTGATAAACCATTCAAAGATTCAACGTGAACCGGGTGAAAATATATTTTATCACCATCCCATAGCCCAACGGAGCCTTGAATTCAGCCAGGAGATTCCGTTCCGCACGGGCTTTGACCTCACGGCCCGTCTGCTGGCCGATACCCTGAAAGTGCCCGTGATTCACCGGCATTTTGAGATCACAGAACCCTTGAAAACCGCGTACAGCCAACCGGTAGACACCGTGCTCCGGAAAATGATGCAGCAGTCTGACAACCTCCTGGCCGAGCAACTGCTGCTACTGGCCGGAGGCACACTTTCCGATACCCTTTCCACGGCGGTGAGCATCCGGCATCTGAGCCGGCTTTTGCTGAGCGATATTACGCTCCCTTACCGCTGGGTCGACGGGTCGGGCCTGTCGAGATACAACCTGTTCAGCCCGCAGATCATGGTATACATCCTGGATAAAATGTATCGTACTTTCCCGCAGGAACGGCTTTTTTCGCTGATGTCCATAGGAGGAAAAGCCGGTACCCTGCGAAACAAATACAAGAGCAGCCCTGTCCCGTATGTGTTTGCCAAAACGGGCTCCATGAGCGGGGTATATAATGAATCCGGTTTCCTGCTGAGCCGCTCGGGCCGCCTCCTCACCTATAGTGTTATGAAGAATAATTTCACCGGCACCACAGCAGAAAACGGGCGGAAGACAATGGAGTTGATGGAGGAGATTCGGCGGAGGTATTAGATTAATTCGCCCTTATCTCTGCCATCACCGCCGGCGCCTTCGCATCCAGCACCTTCACCCGGAGCTTTTGTGCATTCACCGGGGTGATTTTAAGTATTCTTTTGTACCCGATAGTGGTGCCCCGCGCCACTGAAGTCCAGTTTTTGCCGTCATAAGCCTCCACTTCAAATGCCTTGACACGCTGCCCCAGGGCGATGTGCTCTAACAACTGAACATACCGGATTTCCTCCCGCCGCGGCAGTGTGATCTCCATGGTGGCCTGCAGGTCTTTTGCCGCCCAGAAGGTGTGAGAATCCCCGTCGGTCAGATGCGCGGCTCTCTGGCTCCTGTCCCAGGAAGCAGAGACTTTTACTTTTGCTTTTTCCAGCAGGTTCCTGCTCAGGCGCTGCTCTGTCAGCCGGTAAAAGCCCTTCAGATTTTCCACATCTTTTTCGTGCAGCAGGCCTCTGCGGTCCGGGGGCAGGTTCAGCAGGAGGTTAGATCCCCGCCCTACCGAGCTCAGGTAAATATCAAAGAGCTCTTCAGGGGTTTTTACCTTCCCGTCTTCCTCGGCATGGTAAAACCATCCCGGCCGGATAGAAACATCTACCTCCGCCGGAATCCAGTGCGTACCGTTTTCACTTCCGGTACCCAGCAGCGTTTCTATTCGCGGCTTACCGGCATAAAGCGTGTCCGGGGTGATGTTATTCCAGTTGGTCTCACCGGCAATCCCGCGCTCATTTCCTACCCAGCGGATATCGGGCCCCGCATCGCTGAAAAACAACACATCAGGCTCCATGTCACGAACCATTTTTATAGTTCCGGGCCAGTCGTAGTACTTACTGCCGTCTATCCGGCGTTTTTCTCTCGCTCCGCCGTAATACCCGTCGCCACCATTGGCCCCGTCAAACCACATTTCAAATACCGGTCCGTAGTTTTCAAAAAGCTCCTTCAGCTGGTTACGGTAATAGGTAACATAGGAAGGCGTACCGTAATCCGCCCGGTTACGATCCCAGGGAGAAAGGTATATCCCGAACTTCAGCCCGAATTTCTTACAGGCGTCCGACACCTCCCGAACCAGGTCACCTTTCCCGTTTTTATACGGACTCGCCGCAATGGTATGATCCGTATACGCACTCGGCCAGAGACAGAAGCCGTCGTGGTGCTTGGCGGTCAGGATCACGGCCTTGAAACCGGTTTCTTTGAGTGTACTCACCCATTGTTCCACATCCGGACGGGTCGGATTAAACACGGATGGACTCTCATCTCCATAGCCCCATTCCTTGCCGGTAAAGGTATTGGTAGTAAAATGAATAAAGGCATAGGTTTCCAGCTGATGCCAGTTAAGCTGCTGCTGAGTAGGTACCGGAAATACCGGTGCCGGAGATTTCACCGGCCGCTGACGGCAACCGGCAAGAGAAATTACGACAAGGGTCAGGATAAGGGAAATGCGCATCATGATTCTTTTACTGTATAAATTAGTTCCGGGGGCGTTGCCACCTGTCACCCTGAATTCTCTACCCGGAACTATTTAATAATTTTTTTTATCAAAATTAATAAAAACCTTCTCATCTTTGTCCCTTTCAATGATTTATTGTAATATTCTTCTTTATTTTTGTACCTGAACCTAATTTGGATTTAATGAAAAAAATCATTTTCAGTTTTTTGTGCTGGGCTCCCCTTGCAGCTTTTGCTCAAACCTCCATTCCCCTGAATGATTTGTCGGCTTTTGACCTGAAAAGCAATAACTGGCATATCGTAGGAGATGTGAAAGCCCCTTTGGGGGAGAAAAACACCCTGACCTCCCAACCCGGAACGGGCATCCTGGAATGCAGGCATGAATCAAAGGAATACGGAGAAAAGTTTGACCTCTTCACCAAAGAGTCTTACGGTGACATGGACCTTTCGCTCGATTTCATGCTGGGAGTGGGTTCCAACTCCGGTATTTACCTGCAGGGGCGTTACGAGATTCAGCTCTTCGACAGTTGGGGGGTAAAAAATCCTAAATATTACGACTGCGGCGGAATTTACCAGCGCCGCGACACCAGCAAACCCGACGGGCAGAACCAGTACGAAGGCTACGCACCCCGTTTCAACGCCTATAAGGCACCGGGGTTATGGAACACCATGGAAATATCTTACCAGGCCCCCCGATTTGACGCTTCCGGGAAGAAAATCTCCAATGCGAAAGTCCTTTTCGTAAAGCTGAACGGCCTGCTTATTCATGAAAATGTGGAGCTCAGCGGCCCCACCGGCGGCCCGGTAGCTGAAAATGAAGTGCCTCTGGCCCCACTGCGTATACAGGGAGATCACGGTTCGGTGGCTTTCCGGAATATAGTAATCAATAATTTCAATAAGAAGCCGGGTACGGTTTCCGACCTGGCCTATAAAGTTTATTACGGAAGCCATATGCATGATACCGATCTTTCAAAAGTGAAAATTGATGAACAGGGAAAGACCGGTGAGATTACCTGGGAAGTAACCAAGGAGCCCAATAACTACGTGTTCTTCATTAACGGTAAATACCATGCTCATGAAGACGGAGAATACACTTTTGTTACTCAACTGGGCGGGCACAGTTACCTCAAAATAGACGGGAAAGAGGTGCTGCCCAATATCTGGATGCGGTCAGGCGACCGTGCCGCTAAGGTGCACCTCACACAGGGAGAGCATACCTTTGAGATATTTAATAACAAAAGGGACAACTGGATCAAGCCGGCACTGGGCTTCTGGTCTGCCGGACCGGGCTTCCGTTTAACTCCTCACCATTCTGCAGGCTCGGTGATCGCTGCCAAGCCCCAGGATCCCATCATCGTAAGCGCTGCCACACCTACCCATCTGCGGAGCTTCATGGACTGGAAGAAAAAGCCCGGGGATAAGAATTTCAGGGTGGTGCATGCCATTTCCATCGGTTCTCCCGAGGGCATCCATTATACATATGATCTGGACAAAGGAGCTATTATCCAGGCCTGGAAAGGCGATTTCCTGGATGCTACCCCCATGTGGGACGACCGGGGCGACGGATCATCGAAGCCCCTGGGCAGCCTTACCCTGTTTAACCATGATCTTGTGCTGAACGCTATCGGATCAACCACGTGGAGCGATACCACCGGCTCCGGCTACCGTCCGCTGGGGTATGACCTGGATGAAAATGACCTTCCCACATTTAATTATAAAATAGCCGGACAAAAAATAAGCGACAGGATCAGGATTACTGACGGTAAGTACCTCGACAGGGAAATAAAGATCACCGACGGACAGTCCCTGGCCGGAAGAATTGCCAGCGGTGACCTCATAGAGCAGGTAGATACCCACCTCTATGCCGTAGATGGTAAAAAGTATTTTATACGGATTGAAAAAGGGCAGGACGCCCTTATTCTGAACCGGAAGGAATTACTGGTAAAACCGGAGGGAAATGTCCTGAAATATGCGATTATTTTTTAATTAAAAGCCGTTAGAAATTAGCCGTTAGAACTCCGCCGGTCGGCATCTAACAGCTGATAACTAAAGGCTAACAGCTAAAATTCTAATACCTGATGAAAAAAATACTATTGTTTGCGTTAACTCTCCTGTATCTGCAGGCCGGTGCCCAGGAGTCGCCCAAAGAAGAAGATTTCTATAAAATAATCACCCTGCCGGTGCCTGAAGGCGTGCTGCTGGAAGTAGGCGGGGTGGAAATGCTCCCTAACGGCTCTGTAGCGCTGGCTACCCGGCGGGGAGACGTATGGATTATTGACAACCCCACTTCGGTGAAGCCTTATTTCCGGAAGTTTGCTTCCGGCCTGCACGAGGTACTGGGGCTACTCTACAAAGACGGCTCATTGTACTGTGCCCAAAGAGGGGAACTCACCAAACTGACCGACTCTAACGGTGACGGCCGGGCAGATAAATACGAAACCATCCATGCCTGGGAGGTTTCAGGCCATTACCACGAATATTCTTTCGGCCCCAAGCTGGCCCCTGACGGGAAGTTCTTTGTGAGCGGGAACGTGGCTTTTGGCGATGAAGAGTGGTGGCGCGGTGAGTCACGGGCCAAAACCCGGGGAACGATCTTCAAGATTTCAGAAGACGGCCGGCACGAGCTCTTTGCAGCCGGGGTACGGTCTCCGGCCGGACTGGGCATGGTAGGTGACGAGCTTTTTTATACAGATAACCAGGGCGACTGGTTCGGTTCAGGTGGCCTTTGGCATGTAAAAAAAGGAAAATTTTACGGTAACCCCGCCAGCCTGAAATGGAAAGAGGTAGCTGACCTGGTAGGCTTTACGGAAGAAGAATTTTATAAGGAAAGAGATGTAAGAAGGGTGCGTGATGCCGGCGGAAATATCCTGAAGCCGGAAAACGTAGTAGATGAAGTTCCGCAGACGTTCTATGAGCTCAAAGCAAAATTCCCCAACGTTCAGCCTCCGGCAGTATGGCTGCCGCACGGTATCCTGGGCATCTCCAACTCAGAAATCCTGGTAGATAATACCCGGGGCGACTTCGGGCCTTTTTCCGGTCAGCTTTTTGTAGGCGACCAGGGGCAGTCGAAGATTATGCGGGTATATCTTGAAAAAATCAATGGCGAATACCAGGGCGCCGCATGGGACTTCCGCTCCGGCTTCCAGTCGGGCGTACTCCGGATGGTCTTTGCTCCTGACGGTTCTATGTTTGTGGGCGAAACCAACCGGGGATGGGGCTCAGCCGGGGATGCCAACCAGGGCTTTCAGCGGCTGCTGTGGAACGGCAAACTGCCGTTTGAAATGCTGACCTGTAAGGCCATGCCTGACGGTTTCGAAATTGAGTTTACCATGCCGGTGGACCGGAAGTCAGCTGAAAACCTGAATTCTTACGCCGTGCGCAGCTTCCTGTACAAGCACCATCCCGTTTACGGTTCACCACCGGTCAATGAAAAAGACCTGAAAGTGAAAGGCGTACGCCTGAGCGAAGACCGGAAGACCCTGCGGGTGGTGATTGACGGCCTGCGGCCCTACTATATTCATGAGCTGAACCTGGAAGGTATCCGGGCGGAACAAAGCTCCTGGTCGCTGGTGCATCCTACCGTTTATTATACCCTGAATGTCCTTCCGGAAGGCACCAAGCTGGCACCGAATGAAATGAAAGGAACCGCCACCAAGGCTCCGGCGGCCGGAGCTCCGGCGGCAGCTCCTTCTAAAAAAGCCGGCGCTACGGTATCTCCTGACGGGCGGAATCAACCTGCCGGAGCAGGAGCAGCAAAGCCTGCCGCACCTGCCGCACCTACTTTTGCCAGCATGAAGTCTATGCTGCAAAAGCATACCTGCCTGGCCTGTCATGATGAAAACAAAAAAATGATCGGACCGGCTTTCCGTGAAATAGCCAAAAGAAAATATTCAAATGCAAAGCTGATTGAGCTGATCAAGAGCCCTAAAGCTGAAAACTGGCCCGACTACCCGGCTCCTATGCCGCCCATGTCACACTTGCCGAAGGCAGATTTGGATAAGATAGCTATCTATATTAATTCGTTGAGGTAATTTTAAGTTAAAAACTAAAAGTTGCGGTGTCATCCTTCATAATTAAATGAATGGTTCCGCAACTTTTAGTTTTTAACCGCAGCGGCGGCCGCTTTTAACTTATTGAAGAAACTGCTTCACATAATTCCTCGCCGTCCTGATCCCCGCCACTACATCTTCCGGTGATCCTTCATAGGCTTTATCTTCTACCTCAATCACTAAGGGGCCCCGGTAACGGATATCGCCCAGCGCACTGAAAAATTCAGGCCAGCGTACATCGCCCAGTCCGGGCAGCTTGGGGGAATGGTATTCTGAGGGGAGAGCAAACATTCCCACCCGATCCAGCTTGTCCTGGTAAATCCGGATATCTTTCAGGTGGATATGATGTAGCCTGTCCCGGTACTGGTAAAGCGGTTTAATCTCATCCATTCTTTGCAGTACCGGATGAGAAGGGTCATAGTTCAGCCCAAACAGGGGCGTAGGGAAGGCATCAAACATATAGTCCCAGATGGCCGGAGACACCGCCAGGTTCTTGCCTCCCGGCCACTCGTCCCGGGTATACAGCATCGGGCAGTTCTCTATGCCGATTTTGATCTGCTCCTGTTCTGCTACTTCAATAATAGGTTTCCAGAGCTTTTTGAAAAGCTCCAGGTTTTCCTGTAAAGGCAGACCGGGGTTACGGCCGATGAAGGTATTCACCACCGGGATATTCAGGCGGTTAGCTGCCCGGAGGATCTTTTTGATATGCTCGATATAAAATTCGGATTTCTCCTTATCCGGGTCCAGGGGATTGGGGTAATAGCCCAGCCCTGAAATGAAGATCTTATTGTGTTCAAGTGTTTCACGGATTTTGCTTACCTCCAGGTTATCCACATCGATATGGGTCACTCCCGCATACCGGCGGGCATCAGCACTGCTTCCGGGCCAGCACATGACTTCCACACATTCAAAATGATTTTCAGAAGCAAAAGAGATCACTTCTTCAAAAGACAGATCAGGCAGAATAGCCGAAACAAAACCCAGTTGATACATAAAATTAAGTGATTATATATAATTTTTAATTCCTTCATTAACCTTAATTCCTTCATGTTAAAATGAATATAAAACATGAAGGAATTAAGGTTAGTTAAGATTTCTTTATTTACTCCACCAGTTTCTGAAATGCCCTGTAGGCCTTCCCGCTTTTCACAGATTCTTCCGCCAGTAAAAGCCCCTCTTCAAAACTTATGTTACGCGATACACTGATGGCCAGGCCCGCATTGGCCTGTACCGCCGCCGCCTGTTCCGGACTGCCTTCCCCTTTCAGAATCCGGATCAGAATCCGGGCTGATTCCTCCAGCGTTTCTCCTCCACTCAACTGTTCCGGAGTCACCACGGGCAGACCCCAGTCGGCCGGTTGCACCACTGTATCCCCGGTTTTCTTCCACACCCGGAAAGCCCCTGTCAGGGAGATCTCATCGTATCCATCCAGTGCATGAATAACGGCAAAATGCCCTTCCTGCGTAGAAAATACATCTTTATAAAGCGCAAAAGTCTTCAGATCAGACACCCCGCTGATCTGGGCCTTCACACCGGCCGGGTTCATGAGCGGCCCCAGGATATTGAAAAAGGTTTTAATGCCCAGCTCTTTGCGGATGGGGCCGATATGCTTCATGGCCGGATGAAACAGGGGGGCATGCAGGTAGCAGATACCCGCCTCCTCTATTTTCTGCCGAAGATAATCTTTATCATTGGTAAACTTTACTCCCAGGAACTCCAGTACCGTACTGCTGCCCACGGCAGAGCTTACGCCGTGATTTCCGTGCTTGGCTATTTTTACCCCGGCACCGGCAGTCACAAAAGCGGAGGTGGTGGAGATGTTAAAGGTATCTTTCCCATCGCCCCCGGTTCCGCAAACGTCCATAGGTTCCAGGTCTTCAAAATCGAGGGTAACGGCTAACTCCAGCATTCCCTGGCGGAAGCCTCTCAGCTCATCGGTGGTGATACCCTTTTGCTGGATTCCCATCAGGAACGCGGCTGCCTGCGCCGGATTAGCCTCTCCCGTACCCATCCGGGTGATGGCTTCCCGGGCCTCTTCAAAGCTTAGCGGCTCTCCGCTGATCAATGTATTCAGAAATTTTCTCATCTGTATAAAATTCCGCCTGCAAACTTAATCGAATTCCCGGTTGGGAACAGCGATTCTTCCGGGTTTTTAAACCATCTATCCTTTAAATGGGACTTTGATAGAAAACTTTACCCGATTATCTTTAAAAGCTGCTAGATTTGGGAAACGAACAGACAGCGGTATATGATCATCATTGAGACAAAAGATATTACGAAACGGTACATTATGGGAGCAGAGGTGGTAGATGCCCTTAAAGGCGTTTCCATCACTATCCGGAAAGGAGAATATGTAGCTTTTATGGGCCCTTCCGGTTCCGGAAAATCCACCCTTATGAACATCATTGGCTGCCTGGACTCCCCTACCGCAGGCACCTATGTGCTGAACGGGAAGGATGTAAGCGATATGTCGGAAAATGAGCTGGCAGAAGTACGAAACAAAGAGATTGGTTTTGTATTCCAAACCTTTAACCTCCTTCCCCGCCAGTCATCGCTTGAAAATGTAGCCCTTCCGCTGATCTATGCCGGCTACAATAAGACTGACCGCTCCGAAAAAGCCCAGCGGGTGCTGGAGAGTGTGGGACTGGGTGAACGAAGCAGCCATAAGCCTAATGAGCTGTCAGGTGGCCAGCGCCAGCGGGTGGCCGTGGCCCGTGCCCTGGTCAATGATCCTTCTATCCTGCTGGCCGATGAGCCTACCGGTAACCTGGATACCCGCACTTCCTATGAGATCATGCAGCTTTTTGCCGAAATTCATTCCAAAGGAAACACCATCATTATGGTAACGCACGAGGAGGACATCGCCCGGTATGCCCACCGGATCATCCGCCTCCGTGACGGCCTGATTGAGTCGGATATCCGGAATGACGAGCCGACTGATCCTGTGGAAATGGCAAGGCAGCTGGCGGAAAAGAAATAAATTAGCCCGATTGCCGTTTTTTAGATAAAATTAACTCAGAAATATGAAAAAACTAATGGTATTGCTTTTAGGCCTGTTTACCACAGTAGCTTATGCACAGGAAAGAAAGGCTCCGCAGAGCCCAACAATCACCAATGAAAGCGCAAATGTAAGTGTGACTTACGGCCAGCCGTCTAAAAAAGGAAGAGTGATTTTCGGCGGACTGGAGAAATACGGAAAAGTATGGAGAACCGGAGCCAACGCCGCCACGGAAGTAACCTTCCGGAAAGATGTTAATTTCGGCGGAACACCCGTAAAAGCAGGAACGTACACGCTTTACACTATCCCTAATGAAACAGAATGGACCGTGATCCTGAATCCTGAATTGAAACAGTTTGGTGCATTTGGTTACGACAAAATCAAGGATAAAAACGTGGCTGAAATCAATGTTCCGGTGGCTAAACTGAGCTCTCCCGAGGAAAAGCTGATCATTAAAAGCAATGATGACAAAGAGCTGATCATCAGCTGGGATGATGTTCTGGTAAGTGTACCTTTGAAATGGTAATACAAATCATTATATTTGCAGACTTTTTAAAAAATTATCTGCTTAAATGAAAAAAATTGTTGCGCTGTTTTTAGGCCTGAGTGTGGCTTTGGTAGCTTGTGATAAAAAAGGAGGAGAGGGTAGCACATCGGCTTCCGGTCAGCCTTCAGGGAGAATTGTCTATGTCAATACCGATACTCTTCTGAATAATTACGAATACTATAAAGATGTAGTAAAAGAATTTGAGAATAAGAGTTTTGCGCTGGACAATGAGCTTCAGCGGAAAGCCCAGTCGTTCCAGAATGAAGTAGCGTTATTCCAGAGAAGGGTACAGGCCGGCGGACTTTCAGAACAGCAGGCCCTGACTCAGCAGGCTGCCCTGCAGAAAAAAGAGCAGGATATCATGATGTACCGGGAAAATGCAGCAGGAAACCTGCAGCAGGAACAGGCTAAAAAAACCGACGAGCTTCTTAACAAGATTCACGAATACCTGAAGAACTATAATGCTTCTGACCGGTATGATATGGTAATCGGTTATTCAAAAGGAGGCGGTGTGCTTTACGCCAAAGAAGACCTGGATATTACCCAGGAGGTGCTTAAAGGCCTGAATGATGAATATACCTCCACCCAGAAGAAAAGCGCTAAAGCAGATTCTACTGCAAAGAAATAATTTTTAGAGATTTCAATTCAGGAGGTGCACACCATGTGTGCATCTCTTTTTTTATTTAAGCCCGGAGGTGCGGGATTTGACGCGCCCTGAATTATTACCCTATGAAGCAGCTTCTTTTTCTCTTCCTTTTCGGGTTTCCCCAGATTCCCTCTCCTCCGGATATACGCATAGTGACCCGGGTAGTGGACGGTGACACCATCTGGGTCAGCGGGAAGAAAGGTCAGGAAGAAAAGATCCGGCTCATCGGTATCGATGCACACGAGGTTCGGAACACCCCTAAAAAGAAAGCCGGATTTTACGGGAAAGAGGCCACTGCTTATCTTCGCAAAAGGATTTCAGGAAAGAAAGTCCGCCTGGAATACGACGTTCAGCGTTATGACCGGTACCGGCGAACCCTGGCTTACATTTACCTGGAAGACGGTACTTTTATAAACGCCGAAATGGTCAGAAAGGGCTATGCTGTAGTGTTGACGGTATCTCCGAATATAAAATACGCTGATAAACTCATTCTCAGCCAGCAGGAGGCCCGTAAAAACAGCCGGGGGCTGTGGGGTGTAAAAATGCAGTGATCAGATCTTGCGCTTCAACTCGAAATGCGTACCCAGATACACTTTTCTTACCAGCTCATCTGCTGCCAGTTCTTCAGCTGTACCGTGTTTCAGAATTTTTCCTTCAAAAAGCAGGTAGGCCCGGTCTGTAATGGAGAGGGTCTCATTTACGTTGTGGTCTGTAATAAGAATCCCGATATTCCGGTGTTTGAGTTTGGCGACAATCCCCTGGATCTCTTCTACCGCTATGGGGTCTACTCCGGCAAAAGGTTCATCAAGCAGGATAAACTTAGGGTCTACGGCCAGCGCCCGGGCAATCTCCGTTCTGCGCCGCTCTCCGCCGGAAAGCACCATCCCTTTGTTTTTCCTGACATGGGTAAGGCTGAATTCCTCCAGGAGCTCCTCCATTTTTTCCCGGCGCTCGGCCTGGGTCATCTGCGGCCTGGCCAGTTCCATTACCCCGATGATATTGTCCTGTACACTCAGGTCACGAAACACCGAGGCCTCCTGGGCCAGGTAGCCTACTCCCAGCTTGGCACGTTTATACATGGGGAGCCGGGTAATATCCAGGTTATCGAGCCATATTTTTCCTGAATTAGGCTTTACCAACCCCACCGCCATATAGAATGACGTGGTTTTCCCTGCTCCGTTAGGACCCAGCAATCCCACTATTTCTCCCTGTTCTACCTGGTAGCTTACATGGTCATTGACCAGTCTTTGTCCGTATTTTTTTACCAGGTCTTCCGTGCGTAATACCATTCTCGTCCTCTTTTTGCAAAGGTATCATTAAAATTGGATATCCCGGATAAACAACTGTAAAGTGGTTCTGTCGCGGAAAGTATTCTCTTCCAGGGAATACACCATGGAAAACGGCTTGCCAGACCGCACATATTCATAAAACGGTTCGGCCAACCCAAAACCTATGGCCGGGAAAACCACGTCTGACCCTTCCTGGATAACATCCATTTTAAGGTGTTTTTCCTTCAGCACACGGGGTTCTGAGGCTACACTCAGATGGTGAGATACAAAAACCGGCTGCATATTCTGCGGGCCGAAAGGTGCCATCTGCTTCATCACCCGGTGGAACTTCTGACTGAGGTCTTCCAGGCATACCTCCAGGTCTACATGGACCACCGGGATACGCTGCTCTTCAGTTAGGCTGGCTCTGACGGCATCATCAAACGCCCTCCTGAAGTCATTAATTTTGGTTAGCTCTATGGTCATACCGGCGGCATGCATATGGCCGCCAAACTGTACCAGGTGCCGGGAGCATGCCTCTATGGCGCTGTAAAGGTCAAACCCCGTAACAGACCGCGCCGAACCCGCCGCCAGGCCTTCGCCTGATTTGGTAAAGATCACTGTAGGCCGGTAAAACTGCTCTATACAGCGGGATGCCACAATTCCGATCACCCCTTTATGCCAGCTTTCACTATACAATACCGTACTCCAGGCCTCATGCAAGAGCCAGCTGTCACCACGGATCAGCTCTACGGCTTCATCGGTAATCCGGGAATCCAGCCCTTTCCGCTCCGTATTGTGCGCCTGGATCTCATAGGCCAGCGCCAGTGCCTCTTCCCGGTCATCGGATAAAAGGAGCTCCACTGCGGCCCTTGCATGGCGAATGCGGCCGGCCGCATTAATCCTCGGGCCAATGGTAAATACTACCGACTCGATCGACATCTCGCCCTGTACCCCTGCCACTGACATCAGTGCTTTGAGGCTTAGCCGCGGATTACTGTTTAATTTCTGCAGCCCGTAAAAGGCGAGTATACGGTTCTCTCCCGTAATGGGTACAATATCCGAAGCTATGCTCACCATCACCAGGTCAAGATAGTCTTCCAGCACTTTGAAGCTGATATGATGGTGTAAACAATATGCTGAAAGCAGCTTGAATCCCACTCCGTTGCCGGTCAGCTCCTTGTACGGATACGGGCAGTCGCTCCGTTTGGGGTCCAGCACGGCCACCGCATCCGGCAGCTCATCTCCGGGCTCATGGTGGTCACAAATAATAAAATCTATTCCCCGGCCCGCTGCATAGTCCACCTTATCGGCCGCTTTGATGCCACAGTCCAGGCTGATAATAAGGGTAACACCCTCTGAAACCGCATAGTCGATTCCCTGCTGCGAAACCCCGTAACCTTCTGTGTAACGGTCCGGGTTATAGTACAGTACCTCAGAATGAAACTTCCTGATAAAATCATAAACCATGGCTACTGCCGTGGTTCCGTCTACATCATAATCGCCGTAAACCAGTATTTTTTCTCCCGTTTCCACGGCCCGGGTAAGCCTTTCCACCGCCCGGTCCATATCCTTCATCAGGAACGGGTCATGCAGGTCAGCCAACTGGGGTCGGAAAAAATGCCGGGCCTCTTCAAAACTGCTGATTCCGCGCTGCCAGAGCATCAGGGCCAGCGGCCGGGCAATGCCCAGGTCGCCTTCCAGCTTCCTGACCACCTCCCATTCTGCCTCAGTAGCCGGGATATCCTTAAACAACCATTTTTTTTTCATCATATTATTATGTGGCTTAGCTTCACTAAACTTAATACCTTCATGTTGTTAAATCTTTTAACATGAAGAAGTGAAGGGAGTGAAGAAATGTTTCGTTCAAAACCTGTCACTATCCCCCTACTGCACCCCTGAGGCCGTAACCTCCGGGGCTATCTTTTTCACCAGCCCCTGCAGTACCTTTCCCGGTCCGCATTCCACAAATTCCGTTGCGCCGTCTGCCACCATGTTTTGCACGGTGCGCGTCCAGCGAACCGGTGCGGTCAGCTGGGCGATCAGGTTTTCGCGGATCACCTGCACGTCTGTAGAAGGCAATGCATTTACGTTCTGGTAAATGGGACATGACGGGGTTTTAAATTCGGTTTCGCGGATGGCACGGGCCAGCTCTTCCCGTGCCGGCTCCATCAGTGGCGAGTGGAAAGCTCCGCCCACCTGTAACACCAGCGCGCGCTTGGCTCCTGCTTCCTTCATCTTTTCTACCGCTATATTAATTCCTTCCACCGTACCCGAAATCACCAGCTGGCCAGGACAGTTATAATTGGCCGCTACCACGGTTTCACCACTCTCTGCGGTAATAGCCGCTGCCACTTCCTCCACTTTTTCATCCGGCAGGTTCAACACCGCCGCCATGGTGGAAGGGGTAAGCTCACAGGCTTTCTGCATGGCATCTGCCCGCTTAGCCACCAGCCGCAGCGCATCTTCAAAAGCCAGGGCTCCTGAAGCTACCAGGGCTGAAAATTCGCCCAGGGAGTGTCCGGCTACCATATCGGGACGAAAATCTTCTACCGTAGCGGCAAGAATCACCGAATGAAGAAAAACCGCCGGCTGGGTAACATTGGTCTGCTTTAGCTCTTCGTCGGTTCCCTCAAACATAATCCGGGTAATGTCAAATCCCAGTATAGCATTAGCTTTGTCAAAAAGCTCCTTTGCCAGGGATGAACTTTCATAGAGGTCTTTGCCCATTCCGCTGAATTGCGCACCCTGTCCGGGGAAAACGTATGCTTTCATATTTTTGGTTTTTCTGCAAAAGTAAAAGATTTTTCCCAGGTCTGCCATAGCAATCCGCATTAGGAACATTTAACCGGCAGATCTGATTACCTTTGTTATTCATGAAACTGGAAGAAACCATTTCCGCTCTTATTTCTCCTGACGAAGCCCTTTTTGAAGCGCTGCGCAGGGAATTTCATACTGTTTCGCTGCCGCGGAACGAGCTCGTTTTTTCATTGGGAAATGTAGCCCGCCATATTTTCTATATTGAAAAAGGACTGGCGCGCATGTTTTATTACAATGAGGCCGGGAAAGATATCACCTATGAATTTTTCCCGGAAAATAATTTTATGGCACCCAGCGAAAGCTTCCTGGAACAGAAACCTTCGCAATACAGTATTGAACTGCTGGAAGATTCCGAATTACGCCTGATCTCCCAGGATGGCCTGAACCGGCTGCTGGAGGAATTCCCGGTAGTGGAAAAGATCAAAAGTCATATCCTGGCCCATTTTCTCTTCCAGGCCAACCGGCGGATCGTAGCCCTCCAGTTTCAGAACGCACAGCAGCGGTATGAAACCCTGGAACAGATCAAAGGAAACATTCTTCAACGCGCCCCTCTGGGCCACATTGCTTCTTACCTGGGGATTACACAGGAAACCCTCAGCCGGATCCGGGGAAGAAAATAAGCCGCCCTGTTATTCTTTCTTCGATTTTGATCTATGTCAAAAATCGGGAACCCCTGCCTTCGGAACTTTGCACCGTAATCTTAAACGAAGGCAATTATGCAAAAGCAATTATTTCTCTTTCTTGGTGTACTGGCCGGATTCCCGCTGTATGCCCAGGAAACCGCCCCTACCCTGAAAGAACTGCTGGAACAGGCATTGAACAAAAGTCACAAAACGGAAATTGCCCGTCGCGAAATAGAACTTTCGGGCGTAGACAGGCAAAAGCTCCGGGAAGCTTACCTGCCTGTGGCAGAACTAAGCGGCCAATACGGATTTATGGCACAAAACGGTAGCATTAAGACCGACGCCACCACCCTCTATCTGCCCGATGGAGCTCATCCCCTGCCCGCATTGGACAACGGCTTCACAGCGAAGGCCCGGATGGCCCGCGCGGGGCTCGACATCCACTCCCTGATTTATTCGGGCGGTAAGGTTCCGGCCATGAAAAAAGCATTGAACGAGAAGATCAGTGCACAAAAAGCACTGGTGGAAAAAGACCGTCAGCAGATCACCGAAGACGTCCTTAAAGCCTACGATCAGCTGGCCCTTCTGGACCAGGTGAAAGCCCTGCTTGATGACAGCCGGAAGCGCCTGGACATTCATAAGAAAACGGCCGATAAAGCGCTGGAATACGGACTTATTACCCGCTATGAGCACCAGAAACTGGAAGTAGCTCAGGGCCGGTTGAACCATCAAAGAGTATCTTATGAAGGGCAACGCAGCCTGCTGATCCGCCAGCTCGCCATGTATACGGGGCTGCCTGCCGAAAGGCTGGAGCTTATACAAAGTTCCTTAACAGAAGTACCGGTAGCTGGTATGGACCCAACTCCGGTGAACCGACCGGAGCTGCGGGCCCTGGATCATGTTATACAGGCCAATAAATACCAGGTGGCAGCTGCACAGACCTGGTGGAAACCCAAAGTGATGGCCTCCGCCTCAGCCGGTTATCTTAACCTCTTTGATGCTCAGCTACGGGGAAAAACCGAGCTGCCGCACAATCTCGGCCATAACACGCTCACCACGCAATCTTTCCAACTGGCACCCGATTTCCGGGTAGGTATAGGTTTCCGCTGGGATATTTTTGATGGCTTCAAAGGCAAAAGAGAAGTGCAGAAAGCCCGGCTGGAGCTCCGGATTGCAGAGCTGGAAAGAGAAGAGGCCGGGGAACTCCTGGACCTGAACCTGTCGAAAGCTCAAACCGACCTTCATATCGCCAACGGAGAGATCCGGTCACGCAAAATACAGCGTTCCGTAGCAGAAGAAGCACTGGCCCAGGCCTCCAAAGAATTTAAAACCGGCCTGATCAGGTCTTCTGACCTGATGGATGCGGAAAATGATTTCCTCTCGGCCTCCCTGGATTATCAGCAGGCAGTTTTTAACCAGCGGCGAATGGCTTTTGCTCTCCTGAAAGCCGGCGGCTTGCTTCAACCCGAAAATATTCAGTAATCAATACGTTATGAGCCTTGAGCTATGAGCCGGGCGACGCTCCGCTATGAGAAAGGCAAATGGTACATTCAATAGCTCAAGGAACAAAGCTCACAGCTCCAGGCTCATAGCTAATAAATTTAAACATCAATGAAAAATCTGTTAAAAGTAACTTCTTCTGTTTTACTCCTGGCCGGCTTAAGCGGCTGTTCTGAAAAACCCGCTCCCCGCCTGGAAGGAAAGGTCAAACGCGATGTCATCGCTTTTGCTCCGAAAGTGACCGGGAGAATCCTGGAGATCCGGGTAGAAGAAGGGGATCGGGTCAGCGCCGGCGATACCCTGGCGGTGCTGGACGTACCCGAAGCGTCTGCGAAACTATCACAGGTGAAAGGCCTGCTGAAGTCAGCCGAAGCCCAGCGAACCCTGGCACAGAACGGCGCCACTACCCACCAGCTCAGGCAGCTCAGAGCCAAAAAGACCGGCCTGGAAGAGCAATTCACCTTTGCCGAAAAATCGTACCAACGGGCCCGGGCCATGGCTGCTGACAGCATGATTTCATTACAGTCTTACGATGAGATCCGAGCCAGATACCTGGGGGCCAAAGCCCAGCTGGATGCTGTAAACGCCGAATTAAATGAAGCCGAAACCGGTGTACGTTACGAGACCCGGCTGGCCGCCCAGGGGCAGGCCGATCAGGCCCGCGGTGCTTTGCAGGAAGTTCAGATAGCTCTCTCGGAGAGATACATCATTGCTACCGGCGACATGATGATTGAAACCATCAGCCTGCATGAAGGGGAACTCGCCCCTGCCGGGTATCCCCTCTTCAACGGGTACATCCCCGAAAGGGTTTATTTCCGCTTCACCCTGCCGGAACATGCCGTGGCTTCCTACAAAAAAGGAGACCGGGTGAAGGTAGATATGCCCTACCTCAGCCAAACCGCAGAAGGAAAAATAACTACGGTAAAACAACTTACCCGCTATGCCAACATCACGGCAGCCTACCCGGAATACCAGATCGAAGAAGCCGTATATGAAGTAAAAATAGTACCGGAAGACCTGAAAAACGCTTCCGCGTGGCTTACCAACGCCACGGTTGTATTGATAAAATAGCCACGAGCTGTTAGTGATTAGCTATTAGAAGTTTAGTATACCGGCAGCCTGTAACCAGGGCTAATAACTAACTTCTAAAGACTAACAGCTAAAATCTTAAATCTATGAAAAATCTGATTAAAAGAGAATTCAAATTATTCTTCAAAGACTCTACCCTGGTGTCGGTGTTTCTCCTGGCGCCGGTAATTTACGCCCTGCTTATCGGCATGGTCTACAAGAACGGGAAAGTGGAAAACCTGCCGGTGATGATCATTGACCAGGACAATACCCCCCTGAGTAACCAGCTGACCGATATGATCCGGGAGAATGAAAAGCTGGACATCGTTTCCATCCGGTATAACAATACCCTTACCCAGGAAGAGCTGATCCGCGAAAAAGCCGTACTGGCCATTGTTATCCCGGACCGCTTCGAAGCCGATATCCTGCAAAAGAGATACCCGGAGATCAATACCTATATCAATACTACCAACCTGGTCACTGCCAACCTGGCTTCCGGCGCAGCCCAGATGACCATCGGATCGTTTAGCGCCGGCGTGGAAATTTCCGCTTTGAAGAAAAAAGAGGGTTCTCCCTCTCCGCAATACGAGCCATTTAAGGCCAATTATATCCGGCTGTTCAACCCCGGGGCCAATTACTTTACCTATATGTGGCCCGGTATGATCATGGTGGTATTCCAGCAGGTACTTTTACTGGGACTGGCTGTCAGCTTTTCAAGGGAATTTGAGCAAAATACCTTCCGTACAGAACTGCTGAGCCGTACCCGCTCTGCTGTAAAGATGATCCTGGTAAAAGTGATTCCTTTCTGGGTTTTATCCGTAGGTATTGCTACATTATTCTACTTCTTTCACCAGTGGTTTAATGCCCCCATGCCTTATGCCCTGTGGCCGTTTGCTGTCAATACCGCTATTTTTGTGGTAGCCGTGAGCATGCTGGGAGTATGCATGAGTATTCTTTTCAAAGATTCGCTCCGGGCCACACAAATCCTGATGCTGATGGCAGCACCTGCATTTATCATCGGCGGTTACAGCTGGCCCCTGGAGGCCATGCCGGCAGGAGTACAGATTCTGGCCAATGCCATACCACTGACCCCTTTCCTGGAAGCTCATAAGATGATGCTGTTTCAGAAGGCTTCGTTCACAGATATTCTTCCGGATATCTCTACCCTGCTCCTTCAGATACTGGTCTACGGCATCCTATCTTTTCTCCTGGTAAAATACCATATCCGGAAAAGCAGCAGGAATATACCTGACGAAGAATAAAGCAATTGAGGGTGTTGATACCTATAATGTAACATTTGGTATATTCTTTTTGATAACAGCCGGGGGTAAAAGCTAAAATTGGATTCTATTTTCAATAAAGATCCATGCAAAATATCAGCTTTTACCCCCGGCTTATTCTCCGTACACCCCATGAAGCATTTTCTCCGCACGTGGATGAAGCCGCTGTACGGAAGTACATTCAAACTGACCCGGTTTTCCGTGAAGCCCTGTACCTGGCTTCTCCCCGTTTATTTTCAGCCCTGCAGTCTACTCCCCGCTTTCCTGAAAACCTCCTGCTTCCTTTGACCCGGTATATGGTGAGGAGCCGTTACCGGGCTACTCCGTTCGGGCTGTTTTCAGGGGTAGGAACCGTCAATTGGGGCCACGATACCCAAATATCACTAAAGCAGACCTGCTGCCGTCAAACCCTCCTGGATATGGATTTCCTATGCCGTTTTGCACAGGAACTGGAGCAAAATCCCGATGTTCGGGAACACCTGATCTACTACCCCAACAGCAGCCTCTACTTTCTGGGAGAGGATATTCGTTATGTGGAAAGGGCCGGCGCTCCCATACTAAGCTCCGTTAAAAATGATCCTTATGTCAGAAGTGTCCTGGAAAGGGCAGTTTCCGGGGCAGATTTCCCAACACTCCTGGAAACCCTCAGGGTTCAAGGGGTATCCGAAGAAGAGGCCCGGGCTTTTCTTCACGAGTTGGCAGACACACAACTGGTAGTAAGTGAGCTGGAGCCCTCCGTCACCGGGGATGATTTTCCGGAACGCATTTGCCGGGCACTCGAAAAGGCCGGGCACCCTGCTTCTCAGCCTTTCCGGGAGATCTTGCAAAAACTCAGGCAACTGGATGAGCACACCGGCAATGACCCCGACTTATATAGGGAAATGATGGATTTGATCGGCTCGCTTGGAGTAACACCGGATGAAAGCACGCTTTTTCACACCGTCAGGCTTAATACGTGTGAAGAGTCTGCCCATACGCTGAACCAGGGATATCAGGAAGAGATTCTACGGGTAATCCGAAAGCTGGGAGCTTTTGCCTACGATGGCCGTTCTGCCGGTTTGAAAGATTTTATCTCCCGGTTTTATGACCGCTATGAAGACCGGGAGATTCCCTTATTAACAGCATTAGATACAGAAAGCGGAATAGGTTACCAGACTCACGTATCGGAAGATTATACCCCGCTAACCGAAGGAATCACGCTTCCTTCAGAAGAAAAAGCCATTCCTCTCCTGAAATGGAGAGAGTTTCAGAAGAAGCTCTTCAGAATTCTTCAAAAGGCACAGTGCGAAGGAGCCTATGAAATACCTCTTCCCTGTCCTGACAGGCCCGGGGAGATACCTCTTCCGGGGCCTTCCTTCGCCGTGATGTTTCGCCTGGTAGGCCACCATAAGTTGCTGATCGAAAGTGTGGGTGGCAGCAGCGGGACCTGCCTTGCCGGCCGGTTCGGTCATGCTTCTCCCGATATCGCCCGGATTCTTACCGACATTGCTGAAGAAGAAAATAAAAATAACCCGGACGTAATCTTTGCCGAAATTGCCCATTTGCCGGAAGGTCGCACGGGAAATATCCTGAGCCGTCCTGCTTTCCGGGAATATGAAATTCCCTATCTTGCGCAATCCGGCCGGCCTCCCGAAAACCAGATCCATCTCCGCGATCTTTATATTTCTGTACGAAATAACCGGGTTATATTACGCCACGGGAAACGGAACAAAATCGTGGTTCCACGGCTTGGATGTGCACATAATTTCATGAGTCATTCCCTACCCGTTTACCGGTTTCTGTGCGACCTGCAGACCCAGGATTTTCATCGCTCGGCTGATTTCTCCTGGGGTGAAATTGCCCGGGAATTTATATTTCTTCCCCGGGTAAGTGACGGCCGGGTAATTGTCAGCCCTGCCATGTGGCAGTTCTCTTCCGAACACCTGAAACCTCTTTATAGGTCGGAGTTTTCCGTAAAAGATTTTGAGCAGTGGCGAAAGCAATATAAAGTGCCTCAATGCTTTGTCCTGGCTGAAGGGGATAATGAATTATTTATTGACAGCTCAAATTCCCTCTTTGTGCGGGTGTTCCTGGATTCTATAAAGAGTAAAACCGGTATCTTACTGAAAGAATTTCTGGGAGACGATACCATCCCTGTCAGAAATGCCTCCGGGAAGGCCATGATGAACCAGTTTATTGCGTTCCTGTTCAGGAATAAGACCGTATACAATTATGCCCCGGAAAAACACAGGGGTTGCGGGATTCAGCGGGCTTTCAGCCTGGGGTCAGAGTGGCTATATCTCAAGTTTTACTGCGGGGCAAAATCTGCAGATCTCATTCTGCAGCAAGGTATTCAGCCGGCAGTGGATGAAGCTGAAAAGAGCGGATGGATCGACCAATGGTTCTTTGTACGTTATCATGACCCGGATAATCATCTCCGGGTACGCTTCCACCTGAAGAGTATTCATTTTCTTCAACATCTCCTCCGGGCCGTCGGACACCATATTCAGACCTTTGAACAAAACGGCCTGGTATGGAAAATCCAGACCGATACCTACCGAAGAGAGCTGGAAAGATACGGTTGCCAGGCTATTGAGCCGGTAGAGCGGATGTTTGCTATCGACAGCCGGATGTTTATGGATTTCCTGAATCAGACAGAAGGCGACAAAAGAGAAGATCTGAAATGGCTTTGGGGCCTGGGGAATATAGACTGTTTCCTGCATACCGCAGGCCTGGACACCGAAAGCAGGAGAGTGCTGATGCAGAAGATCAGGAATCAGTTTGCAGAAGAATTTAAAATGGACCGGAATTTAAAATCTCAAATTGATCAGCGCTACCGGTTTTGCAGGAGCAGAATAGAAGAGTTCCTGAAAAATAACAGTCCTCTTCACCAGATACCGGCTTTCTACGAAGCACAACTGCAAAACTTATGGAAAGAGGTACGTGAACTGGCAGAAGAGCCGGCCGCTTTTGAGCGGATTCTCACCAGCTTTATTCACATGACGGTTAACCGGCTGATCAGCTCCGGTCAGCGGCTTCATGAACTCCTGATGTACGATTTCCTGTGCCGGTATTATACTTCTCAGAAAGCCCGATTCAATGTTTCATGATTTTAGCTTCCAGGCGTTCAAAAAATGATTGGCGGTAGGTTCCCCCCAAAGGAACCCGGTCTTTCACGTCCTGCAGAACGATCTCTCCTCCGTCTATCATTTTGATTTGGTTTAAAGCTACAATAAACGTTTTATGCGTTCTGAAAAAATAGTCACCGGGCAGTCGTTCTTCCAGTTCCTTCAGAGAAACCAGGGTAATAATCCGGTCTTTATGCCGGGTATAAATCGCCACATAATTCCGCATAGATTCAATATAAACGATATCGGAGAAAACCACTTTTACCAGCTTCCCTTTCCGGTCTGATTTAACCATAATAAAATCATCCAATTCTGCGGGACGGGTACCTTTTTTCTGATCTCCTCCTATCCCCATACGATCTTCAGCCTTTTTAACAGCACGCAAAAAGCTTTCAAAAGAAACCGGTTTGGTCAGGTAATCCACCACATTATATTTATACCCTTCCAGGGCATATTCAGAGTAGGCAGAGGTGAGGATAACTCTTGAGCCGTTACCCAAAAGCTCCAGGAAACCCAGGCCCGAAAGGTGGGGCATATTGATATCCAGAAAAATGAGATCTACTTCATTGTTCTGAACGTACCTGAGGGCCTCCACCGGACTTAGAAAAGATTCATAATAATTTAGTGTGGCCACTTTTTTAATATAACTTTCCAAAAGCTGAATGGCGGCAAGTTCATCGTCTATAATTATGCAGTTCATGGTTATAGTTGTTCTTATTCTATTCTAAATATACCATTTTTACACATAATCGGAAAAAAATATTCAGACAACCTTCCAGATAATCTCCAGATTTACCTCAAAATGAGTATCCGATTGCCGAATTTCCAGCTTAAAATGATCCGGAAAGGCCATTTCCAGTCGCCTTCTTATATTGGTATGGCCCACCGCCGTGGTTTCTGCATCCATAAAATCCAGCCGCTTCCTGTTCCGGCAAAGAAAGCGCATTCCTGCAGAATCTACCCGCACTTCTATGGTTATGGGATCGGCCGGGTCATCCTGGATACCATACTTGAAGGCATTCTCCACCAGGCTGATCAGCACAAGAGGCGGAAGAGAGAAAAAGAACAGGTTTCCCTGCCGGGTATATTTCAGACTCAGCCGGTCACCAAAGCGTAATTTCTGTAATTTCAGGTATTCTTCCACCGCTTCCAGTTCTTTTTCTACCGTAGTCTGGTCGTCAACCGTACTTTCTACAGAATAACGCATAAGCCGGGTAAGCGAGAGAATCGCTTCTCCTGACCGGCTGCTTAACCCCGCTACATCATTATACACAAAATTCAATGTATTGAACAAAAAATGAGGATTAATCTGGGCTTTCAGAAATGCAATCTCCGTCTCAAACAGTTTTTCTTCCGTAATGCGTCGCAACTTTTCTTCCCGTATCGATTTAATGTAATACCAGTAGGCAAAGGAGAAAAATGTCATGTAGGAATAACGCCATAATTCAAAGCTAACATAGGGTATGAGAGTCCCTTTCTTCTCTATATTTTTGAAATAATAATCTGTTTCCAGAAATCTCTCAATTCCAATTTTTACAGAAATAAAAGATAGCAATAGGATTAAAATGAACGTAAACGTCAGTGTTCTTGATTTTGAAAAATTGGGAAGAATTATATAGAAAACACAAATGTAAAAATAAAGAGTATTTGTAAGCGAATTGAATATAAACGGAACTACTGCCGTTCTCCCAAACTGATACCCGTAAGTAAACAAAAAATCAGTTGTCCAAAATGCAACCCATATTATTATTTGACCAATGACTTTTTCATCCTTGATAGACCTCATGTTTGGGAATTTTCTGTTTTGTACCGAGAATAATGCTATTCGTACATTTTTTTTCCTTCCCTGAAATATAACTCCAATCTTTGATTAACTAAAATAATTATTTCACACCTCCAATATATTGTATTATGAAAACTCAAAAATTAAGTATTAGAAAAATTACGATTTCCAAGTTTTCTAATAGGCCCAATAAACCGGGTAAAACATCCGTCAATCCTCCAACAGATTTTCTTAATTGAAGGATCAGTATCCACATAACCGCCTTAGACTTCTCTACTAATCCACGGCTACATATGGGGTTGTCAAGTTTGACAACCTCATTTTAATTTCTGAATATGTATCTTTACAATCTCTGAGGATGGAATCAATGACAAAAGAAGAGATACGTAAAGAAGCAAGGCAGAAAAGAGCCCTGCTGGCCCCGGGTGAAGTGGCGTTGCGAAGCAGGAAGATCTCTTCCCTCCTTTTCAGCCGTATCCCTGTGCATCGTTTTTCAGTGATTCATCTTTTTCTGCCCATTCAAAAGAACCATGAACCTGACACTCATAGAATACGGGAAATCCTGCAAAAAGATTTTCCGGCCTCCATATATATCTCCAAAAGCCTGAAAAACGGAGAAATGCTTCACATTCCTTATACCCCAGATCTGAAAAAAAACCGGTGGGGTATTGATGAGCCGGTCGATCTTTCAGAAGCCATAGACTCAGAGGCTTTCTTCCGGACATTCGCAGCGGAAGATATCCTGGTGCTCATCCCCCTACTGACGTTTGACCGGGAAGGGCACCGCGTAGGTTACGGGAAAGGGTATTACGACCGGTTTTTATCGCGATCGGGCCCAAATACAACCAAAGTGGGACTCTCCCTTCTCGAACCGGTAGAACGTATCAGCAATGCCTCTCCCCTGGATATCCGGATGGACTATTGCATTACTCCGGAACGGATCTGGCATTGGGAATAGCGGATTCCGGCCGCAGGTATTAACATTTTCCTTATTTTTGCAAATTATTTCAATTGCAAGCAATGGAACTTTCAAAAACCTACAGCCCGAAGGAAGTAGAAGACAAGTGGTACGCCTACTGGGAAAAGAATAAATTCTTCAGCTCCAAACCCAATCCCGATAAAGAACCTTATACCGTGGTCATTCCTCCACCGAATGTGACCGGTGTTTTGCATATGGGTCATATGCTGAATAATACCATCCAGGACGTACTGGTGCGCAAGGCCCGCATGGAAGGGAAAGAAACCTGCTGGGTACCGGGTACTGACCACGCTTCTATCGCTACAGAAGCGAAAGTAGTGGCCATGCTGAAAGAACAAGGCATCAATAAAGCCGATCTCTCCCGGGAGGAGTTCCTGAAATACTGCTGGGAATGGACCGAGAAATACGGCGGGATCATCCTGAAGCAGCTTCGCAAACTGGGGGCTTCCTGCGACTGGGACAGAACCCGCTTCACCATGGAACCCAGCCTGTACGATGCCGTTATTGAAGTTTTTGTTGATTTATATAACAAAGGAGAAATCTACCGCGGTTACCGGATGGTAAACTGGGATCCGGAGGCGAAAACCACGGTTTCAGATGAGGAGGTCATCACCAAAGAAATGGCTTCCAGGCTGGTCTATATCCGGTATTTCTTCCCGGGGAGCACTGAAGGGCTGACCATTGCCACTACCCGGCCCGAAACCATCATGGCCGATGCCGCCATCTGTGTGAACCCGAATGACGAACGCTACCATGACCTCATCGGGAAAACCGTACTGATCCCGCTGATCAACAAAGAGATCCGGGTAATTGCCGATGAATATGTGGAGATGGAGTTTGGTACGGGTTGCCTGAAAGTCACTCCTGCACACGATCAGAACGACTTTATCCTGGGAGAAAAACACAGCCTGGAAGTGATAGACATTCTGACGGATGATGCAAAACTTAACGAAAAAGCGCAGATACTGGTGGGCGAAGACCGGTTTGTGGCCCGCAAGAAAATCATCAAAATGCTGGAAGAATCAGGCAACCTGGTGAAAGTAGAGGACTACAAATCCAATGTGGGAACTTCTGAAAGAACCGGGGCGGTAATTGAGCCGAAAATCTCCCTGCAGTGGTTTCTGAAAATGAAAGATATCAGTAAGCCGGCATGGGACAATGTTATGAATGATACCATCCGGCTGATCCCTCCGAAATTTAAGAATACCTATAACCACTGGATGGAGAATGTGCGCGACTGGAATATCAGCCGGCAGCTTTGGTGGGGGCACCGGATTCCGGCGTATTACCTGGCAGATGGCACGGTGATAGTGGCCAGAAGCCTGGAAGAGGCCGTACGCCTGGCCTCAGAGAAAGGCCTGCAGGTAAAAGCCGAAGATTTTACCCAGGATGAGGATGTGCTGGACACCTGGTTCAGCTCGTGGCTGTGGCCCATTTCTGTCTTTGACGGGTTCAAAGATCCTGACAATGAAGATATCCGCTATTATTATCCTACCAATGACCTGGTAACTGCCCCTGAGATTCTGTTTTTCTGGGTAGCGCGTATGATCATTGCCGGTTACGAATACAAAGGCACCTACCCGTTCAAAAACGTTTACCTGACCGGTATTGTGCGGGATAAGCTGGGCCGTAAAATGTCGAAATCACTGGGCAACTCCCCTGATCCGCTGGACCTCATTGAACAATACGGGGCCGATGCCGTAAGAACCGGTATGCTATTCAGTTCACCGGCAGGAAATGACCTGCCTTACGATGAAAAGCTGGTGGAGCAGGGAAGAAATTTTTCCAATAAAATATGGAACGCCTTCCGCCTGGTAAAAGGGTGGGAAACCGGCCAGGGAGAGTCGCAGGAGGCTGCCATCCGGTGGTTCCGCGCCCGCCTGAATGCAGCCATCGCCGAAGTAAGGGAACATTACGACAAATTCAGGATGTCAGATGCCCTGCTGACTACTTATAACCTGATCTGGAACGACTTCTGTTCACAATACCTGGAAATGGTTAAACCGGCTTATGTAAACGGCGAGGCTCAACCCATAGACCTTGCTACCTACGAGGCCACCATCGGGTTCTTTGATGAGCTGATGAGGCTGGCCCACCCCTGGATTCCTTTTATTTCAGAGGAAATCTGGCAAAACCTGACCGCCCGGGAAGAAGACGACTCTATCTGTGTTCAGCCATTCCCCAAAGGCGGAGAAGCTGACACAGGCATACTGGCTGACTTTGAGATTTTGACAGAGCTGGTTTCCTGGGTGAGAAATACCCGTCAAAGCAAACAGATTTCTCCGAAAGAGAGCCTGCCCCTGGAAATCAAAACCCAGACGCCGGATCGGTATGCTCCGCTGGAACTGCTGATCATCAAGCTGGCCAATATCCAAACCATTACCTATACGGGAGACATCTCGGGAATGACTCATGTGATCAAAGGAGATGAGTTCGGCCTGGACCTGGGCGGGAACCTGGATACCGAATCCGAAAAACAAAACCTGCAGAAAGAGCTGGAATATGCCCGGGGCTTCAAAAAATCGGTAGAAGCCAAACTCTCCAACGAGAAATTTGTAGCTAATGCGAAACCGGAAATCGTAGAAAGGGAAAAAGCCAAGCTGGCCGATGCTGAAGCCAAAATCCAGGCTATTCAGGAAGCCCTCAGTAAATTATAAAATGACCTGTTCTGTCAGGTATTAAACCGCTATGATACTTGACAGAACAGTCTTTATTCTTCTTCTTGATACTTTCATCTGGTTGCCGTTCTGCATCCTGATCTCCATACTTTTTCCCTGAAGCTGGTAGCCACACACAAAAGCAGGATTCACCAGGTACTTCTTACTCACCCGGATAAAGGTATCAAATTTTTCTTCGTGTTTTAATAATGTAGTACTGGAAAGCATCTTCTCTCCATTGGTCATGTAAATTTCCGAATAGTTAATATCCGCCGATAAAAACATGATTTCTGACGTATTGTATTCCATCCTTCTCATTGCACGATTATTTTTTTACAAAATTCGTACAAATACCCAAGAGATTTTAGAGTAAAAACACGGTATTTAAGGGGGGTGTTTTCACGGTATTTTTAGGAAAAGAGTGGAAAAATCCACTCTTTTCTCGGAATATTAATGTCCTCCTTCTGCCTTAAGCTCTTTGAGGTCAATGCCCTGCTTTTTAAGAATGCCCGTTACGGCAATCGCATAAAATGCCAGGTAGGCAAAGCAAAGCACTCCTACGATAAAGCTGAAATGGATGCTGGTTTTGTCAGCAATCACTCCCTGCAGAGGTGCAATAATCCCTCCACCCATGATCATCATGATCAGGAAGCCCGACCCCTGATTGGTATGTTTGCCCAGTCCTTTGATGGCCAATGCAAAAATACAGGGCCAGAGCGTGGAACAAAACAGCCCTACACTGGTGAACGCATACACCGAGGTCATTCCTGTAGAGAACATCCCAATCAGAAGAGCGGCTATACCGGCAAGTGAAAAAATGAGTACCATACGCGCGGGGTTTCCCTTGCTCAGTATATCACAGACGATCATCACCATAATCAGCAGCCCGTAAATGTAAAATGGTTTAAGGTCATGCTGGGCAATGAAATTCACGAATAAAAATACCCCAAAGGCCAGGTAAGGGGCCACAAAACGAAGGATTTTTATAGTCCCGGCTTTAAAATCAAACGCTTCCACGGCGCCTGTCCACCGGCCGATCATCATAGACGCCCAATAGAGTGAAATATACGGCGCGATATCCTTGGTCAGGAGGCCGAGGTTATCTTCCATATAAGCCGGGAGGTTACTGGCTGTACTTACTTCCACTCCCACATACAGGAAGATAGCTATCATTCCCAGGATCAGCTGCGGGTAACTGAAGGCAGATGCCCGGCTGCTTGTACCCGGGGTATCAGCACTTTCTTCCTCTTGTATTACGGTAGAGGGCAGCGAAGAGAATTTAAGGAACAGGGCTACCAGCAAAAAAGCGGCTCCCAGTACCAGGTACGGAATCTTTACCGACTCAATACTGGCTTCGGTATTGGCCGAAGCGGCTGACCCGAAAATAGCAAAAGTGACGATCAGAGGGCCAATGGTGGTACCGAAGTTATTAATCCCCCCGGCCATGGTCAGCCGCTGTGATCCCGTGCTGGCAGGACCCACCAGTATAGCTAAGGGGTTGGCCACGATTTGTTGCAGAGAAAATCCGAGTCCTACAATAAACAAGGCGGATATCATCAGGTTGAAAGAACGGCTATCGGCAGCAGGAATAAACAGAAGGGTTCCCAGCGCTGAAATAATCAGGCCCAGGATCAGCCCGTTTTTATAGCCTATTTTGTTGATGAGGTCTATCTTCATAATGGAAGATACAATCATATACAGGATAGAACCTACTGTATAGGCAATGTAGAATGCCGTAGCCACCAGTTGGCTCTGGAACTGCGACAGGTCAAACTCATTCTTAAACACCGGTATCAGGATGTCATTACTGGCGGCCACAAACCCCCAGAAGAAAAAAACGGATGCGAGCGGGATGAACTGTCCCCAGTTGGTACTTTTATTTTCCATTATTTGTTATTTTAATAAATCCTCTTGCCAGTTAAAAAGCTCGTTTTTGGATGCATCCCAGTTGGGGTATATCCCGAAATGTTTTTCCCGCACCAGCTCCAGCAGTACATCGCGGAGCTTATCCATATTCTCATTTTTTTCTGCTGATATAAAGGCTACATATTGCGCATTCTTTTTCAGGTAGCCTGCCTCCAGCCTTTCCAGGTTTTTCTTCAGGTCTTCTTCCGTCGCCAGGTGCCTGTCGAGCCCCTCTTCTGATTCCGGCTGGTATTGATCCAGCTTATTAAACACCAGCAGCGCAGGCTTATCCCGCGCTCCTATTTCGGCCAGGGTATCATTCACAATATCAATCTGCTCTTCAAAAGACGGGTGGGAAATATCCACCACATGAATCAGGATATCGGCATCCCGGATTTCGTCAAGAGTAGATTTAAATGACTCCACCAGGGTGGTCGGTAATTTGCGTATAAACCCTACCGTATCGGTGAGCAAAAAGGGGATATGCCCCAGCACCATTTTCCTTACCGTAGAATCAATGGTGGCAAACAATTTGTTTTCAGCAAAGACATCCGACTTGGTGAGTTTGCGCATGAGCGTGGATTTCCCCACATTCGTATAACCTACCAGGGCCACCCGTACGAGGCGGCTTCTTTCTTTACGACGGGTAGCAGCCTGCTTGTCTATTTTATCCAGCTTTTCCTTTAAAAATGCTATCCTGTCCTGTACAATCCGCTTATCCGTTTCCAGCTCCTTCTCTCCCGGTCCCCGCATACCGATCCCCCCTTTCTGCTTGCTAAGGTGAGACCACATCCGGGTCAGCCGGGGAAGCAGGTATTTGTATTGAGCCAGCTCTACCTGGCGCTTGGCCTGGTCGGTCCGGGCCCGCTGTGAAAATATATTCAGGATCAGCAGGCTGCGGTCCAGTACTTTCTTATTCTCAAAAACCTTTTCCAGGTTTCTTACCTGCGAGGGAGTAAGTTCATCGTCAAAAATCAGGGTATCTACCGGGTTCAATGCCACCCAGTTCTGAATCTCTTCCAGCTTGCCCTTACCTACAAAAGTCTTCTGATCCGGGAAATTCAGCCTTTGTACAAATGTTTTAAGGGTTTTCACGCCGGAAGTCTCCGCCAGGAAAGCCAGCTCTTCCAGGTATTCTTTTGTTTTTGCGGCATTCTGCTTCTGAGTAATCACGCCCACAAGAATAGCGGTCTCCTGTTCTTTATGTGTACTGATGAGAGGTGTATTTAACAATGGCTGCTTTGCTTGATTAAAAAAAGAAACACTCTCCGCGAGCAGGTTTCCTTTGTATTTATACAATATTTAACGGAGCAATATTACTAATTTTTCAGCAATTAGTCCTATCCGCATTTCTTTTTATTCACATTCCGTATCCGTGATTTCAGGGACTGCATTTCTCTGGAAAACCCCGAAAAACTTCGCAAAATATTGATTTTTTATATTTTTATGTCCAATATCTTTTGTGAGCTTTTCCTTCACACATCTGCTTCACAGCTCCAAAATGTGGATATCTTTGGTTTTTCAGTGTATAAAATTATCTGCTTTAGCATTGCATATTTATTTTTCGCTATTTACATTTGTCAACTGGAATAAAGACAAGAATAGATTTTGATATATAAATTCTTAAAGATTTAATCCTTCCGTCAGCTTTTCAGCAGACAATTGGATTATTAGGAAAGCACGTAAGTCGGAATCCCTGCCACTACAATTGAGGCAGGGATTTTTTATCGGGTTCAGGATGTTATTAAGGAATGAAGCTACAGAAAACCATAAATATCAAGAACAAAAAAGCCTCTTTTGAGTACTATTTCCTGGAAGAATATACTGTGGGTATGGTGCTTACCGGTACGGAAATAAAATCTATACGGGAAGGGAAAGTAAGTATGGCCGATGCCTACTGCTTCTTCAACAAAGGAGAGCTGTATGTTAAAAACCTGAACATCTCCCGTTACGATAACGGTACTTATTTTAACCATGACCCGCTACGGGAACGGAAGCTGCTGCTTACCCGGCGGGAACTCCGGAAACTGGAAAACAAGCTGACCGACAAGGGCTTAACCATCATTCCTACGCGCCTGTTTATCAACGATGCCGGCCTGGCCAAAATGGAAATTGCGCTGGCCAAGGGCAAGAAGCTTTACGATAAGCGCGACAGTATAAAGGAGAAAGACATGAAGCGGGAACAGGACCGGCGAGCTGTTTGAAAAGACACAAATTGCTTCGTTGTTTTCCGAATTCGGCTTCAGTCATATACTTTTAGTATGCTCCTTCATCCTCAACGCCTTGCCTTCTGTGTCTTTTCAAGCAACTTCCGTATTTCCGGGCTTCGCCAAAAATTTCAGTACTTTTTCCATGGCCCGGCCCCGGTGATTCAGCCGGCTCCGCTGCTCAAAGGTCATGTCGTGAAAGGTCTTTTCAAAACCATCCGGGATAAAAACCGGGTTATAACCAAATCCCACTTCTCCGTCAAAGGTCTCTTTGATTTTCCCGGAAACTTCTCCGTCAAAGGTATGGGTTTCCCCGTCCAGGATCAGCGTAATCACCGTACGGAAACGAGCCGAACGGTCTGTCACCCCTTCCATTTCTTTCATTAGCTTCAGGTTATTGGCCGTGGCGTCAGAGGGCTCGCCGGCATACCGGGCAGAGTATACACCCGGACGACCGTCCAGGGCATTTACTTCCAGGCCGGAGTCGTCTGCCAGCACGTTTATTCCGTATTTACTGAACACATACCGGGCTTTTATCAGGGAATTTTCCCGGAAGGAGGTCCCGGTTTCTTCAATATCTTCCACACAGCCTATGTCTTTCAGGGTTTTTATTTCAAACGTATCGCCGAGAATATCCTGCAGCTCTTCTGCTTTATGCGCGTTATTTGTAGCTAAACAAAGGGGTATTTTTTCCATTTTATATAAGAATTTAGCTGTTAGTTATTAGCTGATATCCTGACTTCTAATAGCTAATCACTAATAGCTAATCACTAATAGCTCATGGCTATCACACAGCTGCCATTCCCTCTTTCATCTTTTCTGTATTCTCAGCCAGCCGCAGCTTTTCAATAAACTCACCGATGTTTCCTTCCATCACGGTGGGCAGGTTATAGACCGTAAAACCGATGCGGTGATCCGTTACCCGGCCCTGGGGGTAATTATAGGTCCTGATCTTGTCAGAACGGTCACCGGATCCTACCAGCGACTTCCGCTCTCCGGCGATGGATTCATTCTGCCGGGCCAGCTCTATTTCATATAAACGCGACCGGAGTACGGTAAGCGCCTTGTCAAAGTTCTTGATCTGCGAGCGTTCATCCTGGCACTGCACCACCAGCCCGGTGGGCAGGTGCGTGATCCGGATAGCTGAATAGGTGGTGTTCACCGACTGACCACCCGCACCCGAAGAGCAAAACGTATCTTTCCGGATATCATTCATGTTGATTTGTACATCTACCTCATCGGCCTCAGGGAGCACCGCTACCGTAGCCGCTGAGGTGTGAATACGCCCCTGCGACTCCGTGGCCGGAACCCGCTGCACCCGGTGCACACCTGATTCATATTTCAGCTTCCCGTAAACATCTTCTCCTTTCACACTGACCACAATCTCCTTGTATCCGCCAGAGGGAGCATCGGTATAATCCATCACGGTAAACTGCCAGCCCTGTGAGGCGGCAAAACGCTGGTACATCCGGAACAGGTCTCCTGCAAAAATGGAGGCTTCATCCCCGCCGGTTCCCGCACGGATTTCCAGGATACTGTCTTTGCTGTCGTTAGGATCTTTGGGGATCAGAAGTTCTTTCAGCTTTTCTTCCGATTCCTCCTTTTTCGGACCCAGCTCTTCCAGTTCCATCTTAGCCATTTCTCGCATTTCCTCATCCTTTTCGGTAGCCAGAATTTCCCGGGCTTCATCCAGGTTCGCCAGGATAAGCTTATAGGCATTATACTCTTCTACGATCTTCTCCAGATCTCGATATTCCTTACTGATTTTTTTGAACTTTTCCATATCCGAAACCACCTCCGGCATGGTAATCTGCTGGGAGACCTCCTCAAAACGCTCCTTAATACCTTCTAACTGCTCAATCAACATCGTTCAATTATCCTTTTCAATTTAAAACACAAAATTAGCGGGTTTTGTGCAAAAACACCTCACCTCTCTTCACACAATAAATATTTATGTACACCTGTAGGTATCAGAAATTTACCTCGTATCTTTGGTTTGTTTTAAAAATCTACTTAATAATTACATCTATGAAAAAATCACTTTTGTCATTTGCTTTTGGCTTTATGGCTTTATTTTTTGCTTCTGATGCCTTCTCACAGGTACGTGTAGGGGTGAAAGGAGCACTTAATATCGCCAACTTACACTCTGAAGATGAAAAGTTAGATAATCTTTTTGCTCCCCAGGCAGGTTTGGTTGTCTACACTAATCTTGAAAATCCTCTTTTTCTTCAGTCCGGTCTGCTTTACAGTGTAAAGGGCGGTAAAGAAGAAGAAGCGGGAACGAAAGCGCAGATTATGTACAGCTTTCTGGAGCTTCCCGTGAATGTGGGATTCCAGATTCCGGTGGGAGAATCCATTAAAATCAGCCCTTATGTGGGAGGTTATGCAGGTTATGCCCTTACCGGCAAGTTAAAGGTAGGGGGTGTTACATTTGATTTGTTTGACCTGGAAAATATTTTTGATCCGGATGAGCCCGCAGAACCAGGTTCCGATCCCAAACGCCTGGATTACGGCGCTAATGCGGGGGTAGGTGTGCATGTTAATAATCGTTTCATCATCAGCGCTCAGTATTCTCATGGGCTTGCTAATCTGAGCAATGACAGTTCAGTGAAGATCACCACCCGTACCCTATCGGCTGGCCTTACTTTCCTGTTCTGAAAAACGGCTTTATGTAAAGAAGGTGTCCAAAAAGCACGTAAACTGCTGCGTTGTTTTCGGAATCCGACCTCAGTCACATACTACAGTATGCTCCTTCGGTCTCATCCTCAACGCCTTGCATTTTACGTACTTTTTAGGCCCCTTCGATATTTCCAAAGAACGAAACCTTTTTGGACAACCTCTTTTTTATTTTTTATTAGCAAAAATCCAATAATTTTTCTTACCTTGCATTTCCAACCCCTAATCATATCTGCATCATACCAGGATTGTACCGGCCAGGATTCTTAATTTAAACTTACTTAGCAGCAACATTTTCATGAATGACAGTATTCCTGTTTTTCAGCATACTTGTGCGGTTAAAATAAAATGATCAGTACTCAATAAACTAAAAAGGAAAAGCGTTAATATTTATGCTTTCAATAAACGGGGAAAAAGTGAGAGGATTATTGGTTTTCAGTGTTTGTCTGGGTGTACAGAGTATATGTCTTGCGCAGGTCACTAACCGGTCTCAAACAGCCGGAAGTGTGGCCAGAGGAAGTCGTGAATTACTGAACTCCCCCAAAGTTTCCACTTCGGTGGCTCCTGTCCGTAATTCAGGAAGTTCCCCGGAAGAAAACGTGGAGAAAGTGGTGGTGGTAGCCCGCACAGCTCCGGCCGGTATAGACATTAATTATCTGCCGCTCTTCGGAAATTATGAAAAAACCGAAACCCAACTGGTCGATGATGAGCTCTTTTTGTCAGAATGCGACCGGGAGTTTTCTACCCGTAAAGAAGCCGGCGACTTTTTCAACAAAATGGCCTGGCAGTACCTGAGTGAAGGCGATAAAAGTACAGCTACTTATCGCTTTAACCTGGCGTGGTTATTAAATCCCGAAAATTTTGACATCTTCTGGGGCCTGGGTGTTATTGAATTCCAGAACGGCAACTATTCCGGTGCTATTGAGCTGATGAATAAAGGGCTGGCACTTTCAGACGGCAAAAACTATGTTTTCATGACCGATCTGGCCACCATCTATATCAAAAAAGCCCTTGCCAATACCAATTCCATTATTGAAAGCAGCAAAGCCAAAGAGTTGCTGAATAACGCTATAAAGATTCAACCCCAATATACCCCGGCCTTTGTACAGCTAACTATAGTTAACCTGCTGGAAAATAATTTAGACGCTGCCTGGGAAAACTTTCATAAAGCTTATGAGCTGAACCCCGCCGAGCTGAGTCGCGAGGTGCTGGCCGAGCTTCTGTCACGGAAAGATGACCCTAAGGGGGTTTTTAAGAAGAATTAAACGGGGATTCAAAAGCCTGTTTTCAAGAATTCGGCTGGAGAAAATACCGGGAGATGGCTGTTTTTAAAATCTTTGTTATTTCGTGTGATAATTGCATGAATTCCGTCGGTCCGGTAAGCGCTGGTATACTGCAGTGCATCTTCAAAATCATTAAAATCAATTTCTAATGCATTAATAACCAGCTGTCTATCTGTACCTGTTATTTGGAGATAACTTATCAATGTTTCAATAATACTTCTGGCTTCTTTCTTTCCTACGAGCTTACTTCCGATATAAAAAATATTGGCTATTGTAGCCAGGTTAACCCAACCTTCATGTTCTTTATTTTCACAAAGATTAAGAACCTCCAGACTATCCTCATAAAAGTGCTCCCTTTTCAGAAGTACATCCAGCAAAACATTAGTATCCAGATAAACTCTCATAGGTCAAACTTTTCTTTCAGATAATCCCATTTAGGATCTGACCCATCAGAAGCCTTATCAGAAATAAAAGCCCCCAATAATTTATTTTGAGAGACTGGCTTCCTTTCTTGTTTTACTAACCCTCTGAGAATATTTTCAACCAATACCGATAAGCTCTTATTCTGAGACCGCGCAAAAGTCTTGGCAGCTTCAATCAATTCTTTATCCTGGATATTTAAGGTGAGTTTCAAGCTCATAACTTTGTGTTTTACGTAACAAAATTAAAAAAATATTACGTAAAACACAAAAGATACCTTTTGGATTTTACACATTATCTGCCACAAACGGCAATTTCACTACCTTAGCTGCCGTAAGTTTTTCCCGGATTTTAACAAACACTTCGGTTCCGGCTTTGGAAAAAGGCAGGCTTACATAGCCTAAGGCAATTCCCTTATTTAAAGAAGGTGACATAGTGCCTGAAGTTACCTCACCGATAGGGCTCCCGTCTGCATCACAGATTTCATAATGGCTTCTGGGAATACCTTTGTCTACCACTTCTATCGCCACCAGCTTTCTCTTCAACCCCGCCGCCTTTTGGGCTTTCAGGTTTTCACTGTTTACAAAATCCTTGGTAAATTTGGTTACCCAGCCCAACCCGGCTTCCAGGGGTGACGTTTCATCCGTGATATCATTGCCGTACAGGCAATAACCCATTTCCAGCCGGAGGGTATCGCGGGCTCCCAGGCCAATAGGTTTGATATTAAATTCGGCCCCTGCCTCAAAAATCCTGTTCCAGATATCCAGCGCGGCTTCATTGGGCATGTACACCTCGAATCCGCCTGCCCCCGTATATCCCGTAGCCGAGATCAGGATATCGTCATGCCCGGCAAATTTCCCTTTGGCAAACGTATAATAATCCATCGCCGACAAATCGATATCGGTCAGCTTTTGCAATGTTTTTACAGCATTAGGCCCTTGTACGGCAAAAAGGCTGGTCTGGTCCGACAGGTTGGTCATTTCCACCCCGTAACTATTGTGCTTAGAGATCCAGTCCCAGTCTTTCTGAATATTTCCCGCATTCACCACCAGGTAATATTCATCATTCGCTATTTTGTAAGTAAGAAAGTCATCTACTATCCCGCCTTCTTCATTCGGCAGGTAACCGTATTGGATTTTCCCGTCGAAAAGCACCGAAACGTCATTCGACGAAACCTGCTGCAGCAGCTCCAGCGCCTTTTCTCCTTTCAGAAGAAACTCTCCCATGTGTGACACATCAAAAACGCCTACACTGTTTCGTACAGCCAGGTGCTCTTCCTTGTCGGATGAATACCGTACCGGCATCAGGAAACCCGCAAAAGGTACCATTTTGCCACCGATTGATTCATGAAAATCACTGAGAGTAATCTTTTTTTCTTCCATTTTTTGGTTGTTTTGATGCAAATATACGCAAATCTGTCCCTCCTCATTCAGCGTTTTAGAAATCCCTTTGTTTACTTTAGAATATTGTAGTAAAAAATGCTTAAACTTACCGAAATGAGATTTCCCATGAGATAATAGTCATTATAAATACTCTCTTTTCGACGCCCCTCTTCTGTAAACTCATTATCAGCCTTCTTTAAGCGGGTGCCTAATTTTAAAGCTCCAAAAAGTGTGAGTGCATGGGGGAATCCCGAATACAGGCTATAGGTTAGAAACCCCCGCTCTATAAAACCTTTGATTAATGATTTAAAATCCCATTTTCCCGGAGTTTCTGTCTCCGGGGTTATCAGGAAAAAGATCATATTGGAAACCAGCTCTGTAAAAAGAATAATTAAAAGTCTGCAGAAGAAATCCATGTTAAATTTGTGTGGTAGTTTTAATAATTTCTTTAACCGAAAGGTAGGAAGAAATATTTAAAGTTTTCTCTCTCTTCCACATCAAAGAACGATTTTTATTTAATTCCCTGGCAACTACTTTGTAATCCGGGTTAGAAATAAAACTACTAATCACCTTATGATCTTTTTCTATTCTCCATCTATCAACTACATTTTGAAAGATATTAAATGCATGATTAAAGATAATATTCCGGGCTTCCCTGGAAACATTTATGTGAAATCTGTTTTCCAGCCCTTTTGAATTGTTTAAAATGGTTCGGGCATCCGTCAGACCTTTCCCTAACATTCCAAACGCGATCTTATTGTTAATCTCTGTTTCAATATCACCATACACTAAAACGTATCGCAGTTTTAAAGATAAGTTATTGGCAATAATAAACTCCTCCAGATCAATAATTATGTTAATAGATGACTCTAAGTTACTTATAACTCCCTGAAACTCGTCTCCAAGGGTTATCGTAAGTGGCGAAAGTACATCCTGGCAATATTTCTGATTAATGAATGCCGTACATCTTTTAAAGTCCTTTATAACGAAATGAGCAGGAGCATTTCTGCTACCAATGATATCACTCATCAATATATAATGTTTCATTATTTATGAAATTTTTTGTTTTATTTCAAATATAGTGAAATAAACATGATAATTTCACAAAAAAAGAAATAAGATAAACTATTTCCATAGTTAATCCATATCAGATTTTACCCCGTCCATCGTTTTATAACTGCTACCGGCTTATCTTTACATCCGGTGTAATCACAAATTCTATGAAAAAAGCTATTGCATTTTTATTCATTTTCATCCCTAACCTCCTTATGGCCCAGGACCTCGACCGTATTTGGAAAGAAATAGATACTGCTTACCAGCAGGGAAACCTGAAAAGTGTTCAGCCTAAGGTGAAGGAAGCGGTTTCGTTAGCCCGGAATCAAAAAAATATCCCTTTCCTGGTGCGGGGCCTGTTCTATGAGGGAATCATCCGGGTAACTACCGCCGATGAAACCGATGATGTGAACCCGGTCTTTGAAAACTTCCGGAAAGAAATGGAATCTGCGGAAGGGGCAAATAAGCAGGTTATTCAGATGTATTATGCAAAGCTCTACCAGCTCTATTTCGAAGAAAACCGCTGGCGGATTGTCAACCGGACCGATGTGGAAAACCAGCAAACCACTGATGTGCGGTTCTGGACAGAAAATACCTTTAAACAGAAAATTCACGAAATTTACCGGGATGTTTTGGCTCAAAAATCACTTTTACTGGCTCAGAGGTCTTCTGACTGGAAAGGAATCTTCCCGCTCAATCCGGAGGATACCAAAAGCCTGGAGCTTACCCCTACCCTGTACGATGCCTTTACCCATTATTATGTGGAATTTCTGCAACAACAGGAAGAGCCTTCAGATACCTTCCTGGCAGAACTGGCCCGGATCAATCTTGACAAAGGCGAATACTCCCCTTATCTGTACAATCAGGCAAAGAGGAGTGAAAATGACCTGGTTAAAATGGAACAACTGACCGGAGAGCACCCCGGAGCATGGTATACCGCTGAAATCTATAAAAAACTGGCACAGCTATACTTTGGTAAGGGAGATAAGCCGGCTTATGAAAAGGTTTTTGAAATAGAGGGAAAAGTAAAACAACTGTTCCCCGATACTGAAGCGGCTGCCGTGGTTTCTTCTCTTGTAAATGCCATCCGGTCTTCCTCGTTTTCGGTAGAAACGGAAAAATATATTCCGGAAAACAGTAATACTCCTGCCCGGATTTCCCACCGCAATCTAAACAAGATATATGTACGGGTACTGGATTACAACATCGGCGTAAAAGACCTGAACCTGGGAGAAGCTGCCCGCGAGCTGAACTCCGGCTACAAAGATTCTGAACAACGGTACTATGCTTTTCTGAAGAACCGGAAGGTAACCCGGGAATATGCCATTGACCTGAAAACGTTTGACGACTTCCAGCAGCACAGTTCCCTGTTTAAACTGAACCCGCTTCCTAAAGGCCGTTATATCTTCCTGTTTAGCGAAGATCCGGAGTTCAGATACGTGGCAGAAAGGCCGATTTTGTATTCGGAAATTAACGTGACCGGTACGGCGGTAGAGTATGACGGAACGTTCAGGGTAACAGAGCGAATCTCCGGCAAGCCATTACCTAAAAAACAGGTTCAGATCTACAAATACAGCAACACTTCCAACAAAGAAGCCTATACCCTGGTAAAGACGCTGACTACCGATGCGAACGGACAGGTAAAATACAGCGGCGAGCGGCAGTTCTTTTACCGGGTAGCCAATGACCCTGCTTTTTATGGTCAAAACCTCTACCACTACCCTGCCTCGAGAGAGGATAGGGAAAAGGAGATTATGTCTACCAAAATCTTTACCGACAGGGGCATTTATCGCCCGGGACAAACGGTATATTTCAAGGCCCTGCTCAGTTCTGTTTATCAAAAGGAAGTAAAGGTAGTGCCCGGCCGTAACCTGACCGTCAGGCTACATGATGCTAACGGGCAGGAAATACAGTCGCTACAGCTGAAAACCAATGATTTCGGTTCGGTACACGGTGAGTTTATCCTGCCGGCATCGGTTTTAACCGGCGACTTTACCCTTCAGACTACCCTCAGCGGGTATCATCACTTCCGGGTAGAGGAATACAAACGGCCGAAATTCCGGGTAGAAATAGAGAAGCCGCAACTGACCTACCAGCTGAATGACAGTGTTCTGGTGAATGGAAAGGCAGAGGCATTTTCAGGAGCCCAAATTGACCATGCTGAAGTAGAATACCGGGTGTACCGCCAGGCTTTTTACCCGTTCCGCTACTGGGGTCGCCCGCCACTTGAGCCCGAAGAGCAGGTGGCCTTTGGCTCTGCTGAAACCGACCTGAACGGGAGCTTTTCTTTCCGTTTTAAGGCCATCCCTGCCAGGGAGAAAAAAGATTCTGCTGACATCCGGATGTATGTGTACCGGGTAGAAGCTGCCGTAACCGATCTTAACGGGGAAACACAAAACGGTACAGGATCTGTAAAAGTGGGCGACCGGAAAATACTGCTCTCTGCCCAGGTGGATGCCCAGGCCGATGTAAAAGCGCTGGAGACTTTAAAAATCATTGCCACCAATCTGAATGACCAGCCCGTGGAAGTCAGCGGCACCCTTCACATTTTCCAACTGAAAGCACCCGGCCGTGTTTTGCGAAAAGCACAATACACTACCGATTACCAGTATTACAGCCAGGCGGAATTTGTAAAGCTCTTTCCCCACGAACCGTACGGCGATGAGGCCAATCCGGAAACATGGGAAAAGGGGAAAACGGTATTAACAACTGATTTTGATAGTCAAAAAATAATCCGGTTGAAAGAGGCAGACCAGTTGGAAGAAGGTTATTACCTCATTACGCTCAGTACCGGAGACGGTGTGGAAAGCCGTCAGCTGGTTTACCTCAAAAACGGGAAGAAACAGCCTGCACCGCAAAACCTTTTTACCTACAGCCTGGATAAAAAAAGCTACGAACCGGGCGATGTAGCCCGGCTCACCCTGAATACCGCCACGGATAACCTCTACGTATTTCTGAAAACAGAGGCCGATGGCAAACTGCTGAAAGAGGAGGTAGTGCGGCTGAAAGGGAAACCCTACCACCTGGATATTCCTCTGAAAGAAAACTACCGCGGCGGGGTGTGGGTTCATTACACCTATGTACGTTTTAATGCCACAGAACGGGGCAGTATCCGGATAGAAGTGCCTTTTGATCATAAAAAGCTTCAGATCACCACTGCCGTGACCCGCGACAAGCTTACCCCCGGAGCCACCGAAAAGTGGTCGTTTACCGTGAGCGGAAAAGACAAAGACAAAGTGCTGGCAGAGGTGCTGACCGGCATGTACGACACCTCCCTCGACCAGTTTGCGGGCAACTCATTTGAATATTTCGCCTATAATTTCTATAACGGTGCAAGGCACGGCTTCGGGTATCAGAACTATGCGTTTGGCCGCGCCCTGTTCCGGGAGATAAATCGTAAAACCACGTATCCCGATTTCGGAAAAGTATACGATTTCCTGCCTTTGGAAACCTTTAATTTCAGCTTCCGGGGAAGGAGGATGTATGCCGCCGGGGGGATAAGGCAAATGCGCACGAAAGATGCAGCGGTAACCCAGGAGTCGATGGCGGTGGAGGAAGTAGCTCAGATGCTTTCCGCAGAGACGCCTGCTCCTGCTGAACGAAACGCAGACTTTTCAAATCAGGAGGCTCCGGATGAAGCAGCTGCAGATGACGGCCTCTCCCAGGTACAGGCACGCAAAGCCCTGCAGGAGACCGCCTTCTTTTTCCCCGATCTGAAAACGGATAAAGAGGGGAATGTGAGCTTTGAATTTACCGTACCTGAAAGCCTGACCGAGTGGAAGCTCATGGCCTTTGCACATACCCCGGACATGAAAACCGGGTATTATGAAGCCCGGGTAAAAACCCAGAAAGAGCTGATGGTGGTTCCGAATGTTCCCCGTTTCCTTAGAGAGGGAGACGAGGTCCGGATTTCCACCAAAATAGTGAACCTTTCCGGAGGGCCGTTGAGTGGAACCGCCCGGCTTTTCCTGCTGGATGCCATCAGCAGCGAGCCGCTGGACACCCTGTTTGGCAATACCGGCACCGCCCGGAATTTTTCTGTCGCGGCGGGCGAATCCGGCGAGGTATCCTGGATGCTGAAAGTGCCGAAGAATGTCTCTGCCGTCACCTACCGGGTGGTGGCCGCGGCAGGTGATTTCTCAGATGGGGAAGAGTCGGTGCTGCCCGTAGTGACCAACCGCATGCTGGTGACCGAGACCCTGCCCGTTTCCATCCGTGAGAATCAGCAGAAAACGTTTACCCTGGATAAGCTGGTTCAGTCAAAATCAACCCCGCTTGATAATTTCAGGCTCACCTTTGAAATGACCACCAACCCGGTCTGGTATGCCATCTTCTCACTGCCCTACCTGCGCGAGTACCCCTATGAATGTTCAGAACAGGTATTCAGCCGTTTATACGGAAACCTGATCTCGGAAAATATCATCACCTCCCAGCCTAAAGTCAAGGCGGTATTTGACGACTGGAACCGGAAAGGCAGGCTCACGTCAAAACTGGAAGTGAACCAGGAACTGAAGAATATCCTGTTGGAAGAAACACCGTGGGTGCGGGATGCGGTCAGTGAGGAAGAACAGATGAAACGCATGGCTGTATTGTTTGATCTGAATAAAATGCAGAACGATGTGCGCGGCGCATTTGACAAGCTCAGCCGGAAACAGGCCGCATCAGGCGGGTTTCCGTGGTTTGACGGCGGCCGGGAAAACGAGTACATCACCACCCACATTGTGGCGGGCTTTGGTAATCTCAAAAACATGAAGGTGAATTATGGTAAATTCGGCCTGAATACGCAAAGCCTGATCTCGCGGGCGGTGGAGTTCCTGGATCAGGCGCAGATCAACTATTATAATGAGCAGAAAAAGCTGAAAAAAAGTGAGCTGGACCGGAACACCGGTATTCATTACCTGTACGCCCGCAGCTTCTTCCTCAGTGAGCTTCCCCTGCCCAAAGCCCTTGACTCCCTGAAGCAGGTTTACCTGGCCAACATCCGGAAAGAGAAGCTGAAATTTCCCCTGCAGACCCAGGCCATGGCCGCCCTGGTCCTGAGCCGTTTCGGAGAGAAAGAAGAAGCGGTAAAACTGCTGCACTCCGTAAAAGACCATGCCGTGGAATCGGATGAAACGGGCATGTACTGGAAAAGCAACCTTACCGGCTGGTACTGGTACCAGGCACCGGTAGAAACCCAGGCCCTGCTGATCGAAGCCTTTAACGAGATCACGGGAGATACCGAAGCGGTGGAGGCCATGAAAGTATGGCTCCTGAAAAACCGCCAGACGCACCAGTGGAACTCCACTAAAGCCACTACCAAAGCCGTGTACGCCCTCATGAACACCGGTAAAAGCTGGATAGATGCTGAAAAAGGAGTAAGTGTGAAAATCGGCGGACAGGCCATTGACCTGAATACTCCTTCGGCTCAGTCAGGCTCCGGCTACGTTAAAATGGCCTGGAACCGGGAGGAAATCCGGCCCGAAATGGGTAAAGTGGAGGTGCAGAAAACTTCACCGGGAGTAGCGTGGGGAGCCATGTACTGGCAGTATTTTGAAGACCTGGATAAGATTACTCCGGCCGAAACCGGCATTGCGTTCAAAAAGAAATTGTACCTGAAAAAGAATGCTGAAACAGGGCCGGTGCTGAGAGAAATTACCGAAGCCACCCCCATAGAGCTGGGCGATTTAGTGACCGTGCGGCTGGAGATCAGCGTAGACCGGAATATGGAGTTTGTACACATCAAAGACATGCGGGCCAGTGGCTTTGAGCCGGTAAATGTTTTATCGGGCTACCGCTGGAAAGACGGCTTCGGGTACTACGAAAGCACCCGCGACCTGGCTACGAATTTCTTTGCCGATTATATGCGCAAAGGTACCTATGTGTTTGAATACGATCTGAGAGCCAATAATGCCGGGAATTTTTCCAATGGCATTACGCAGATGCAGAACATGTATGCACCGGAACTGAGTGCGCATAGCGAAGGGATCCGGGTGGAGATTAAGTAAATTTGTCTCCTGACCTTTGACCTTCTGCTTCGTATTTTCTATCTTGAGATTAAATCAACCTAACGAGTGCAGTGACCGGGAAATTATTAATAGCAAAACCGTACCTGGGAGACCCCAACTTTGAGCGATCTGTGGTATTGATGTGTGAACATTCGGAGGAAGGGGCCTTTGGTTTGGTACTGAATCAGAAAACCGGCAATATGCTGTCTGATTTTTTTGACGATGTACATGCTGATATTCCCGTGGGAGTAGGCGGACCGGTGGAAACCCATACGCTCCACTTTCTTCACACGCGCGGTGAGGCGATAGAAGATTCCATTGAGCTTATGGAAGGCCTGTACTGGTCGGGTAATTTTGACCAGATCAAAACCCTGGTAAATACCGGTGTGCTGAAAGAAACCGATATCCGGTTTTTCCTGGGGTATTCCGGGTGGGGAGCAGGGCAGCTGGAAGATGAAATCCGCGAAGAGGTGTGGGTGCTGGCCGACGCCCGGCCGGAAATCATTTTTCAAACCGACACCAGCCAGGTCTGGCGGAGTGTTCTCCGTAACCTGGGCGGAAATTATATCATTATGGCCAATTCTCCGGTGGATCCGAGGCTGAATTAGGAGATTGTCATTATAGTAGATTTTGGGCTGTTTTGGTGAGCGTAAGGTGTTTAAATAGAAGTTGTTTTGAGCTTTTGGGAATATGAACGCTTATGTCACTGTTTTCAAAATAAATATAATCAGCATCTATACGTTCTATTTTGTCAAGATTAACGATGTAAGAGCGGCTCAGTTTAAAAAAATTAGGAGACAAAAAGAACTGCTGTATATACCCGATGTTCATGGTAAATAAGATGGGGCTGGGTTTTCCCTCAATGTATATGTTTACGTAAGAGCCTTCTGCTTTGATTAAAAAAACTTTGTTTTTTGCAATTTTTCTATGTCCTTTTTTATAGGGGAAAAATACACTTTCAGAAGCAGTAAGGTTTAGGTTTGAAGGTTTAAAATGGCTAGAGGCCAGTTCAATCTGATATACCAACTCGTCGGCACGAAAGGGCTTAAATAAATAGGCTGCGGGCTGAAGGTCTTTTGCCCGCTCAAACGTGGCAATCTCAGACTGGGAAGTCAGGAAGATAACAGGTATGGTATTGTTAAAGTTTATGGCTTCAGCTATCTGGATTCCGTCCATAGAAGAAAGCCGGAGTTTAATATCTATCAAAAATAAATCAGGTGTATCAGACTCTAATACGGTAAGTACTTCCTGATATGTTTTACAAATGGCCATAACGGTGTAACCCTTTTTCTCCAAAGTTCTTTTTAGATTCATGGCCGTTATAATTTCATCTTCAACTAAAACAATTTTCATATATTTTTAAACTGAATGGTAAATACAGAGCCTTCTTCATAACTGTAGTTCAGGTTTCCGTCTATTTGAAACAAAATCATTTCTATCAGGCTCAGGCCAAAAGTTTCTTTATTTTTACGCTTTATAATCTCTGATAGGTCTTTTTTCCCAAAGTCCTTATAGGTCATCGTTAAGATGTTGTTATTTTCTTGTTTTAAGTGTATTTCTATTGAGGGCTTCCGATGAGAGAAAGCATACTTAAAAGAATTGATTACAAGTTCGTTAAATATTAGCCCAATGGATGTAGAGATATCTGTTTTAAGGTATTCGAGACTCATATTCTGTCGGATGGCAAGATGATTTTTGCCGAAGGTTTGGGCTACTGAATTACCTATATCCGTCAGAAAGTCGCTGATGTTAATCAGCTCTACATTTCCGTTTTTGTAAAGTTGCCGATGTAAAATAAGCATTGAATTTATCCGGGTCTGGCTTTCAGCAAAAGCCTCATACAGGCTTTTGTCTTTTAAATGGTCGGCCTGCAAGTCCAGTAAACTCGAAATAACCTGAAGATTATTTTTTACCCTGTGGTTTTGTTCCTGTATCAGAACCTCATTTTTAAGGGTAAGTGATTTTTGTTTTTGATAGCTTTTATTGAGATAGTAGATTAAGACCAGAAGCAAAACAAAAAATAACGCCAGAATCCCTATAAAGAGCTGTTGCTGGACTATCCGTTTTTGTTTGTTGTTGATTTTCTCTTGTTGCAGTTCAAGTTCCAGGTCTTTTTTATGGGTTTCGAGCTGGATTCTCCACAAGCTCATGTTTCCCTCCCCGTCTGCATTAGACATCATACCAAAATACGCAAGTACTTTTTCTTTATGGGCGAGAGCATTTTTAAAATCTTCAAGTTGAGTGTAATAGTCAGCATATACGGTATGATACTCCATTAAAGCATCCGGCGAAACAGAAGTGCCTTTTTTAATTATCGTTTCGGCTTCATTTATGGCTTTTTGGGCGTTGGAGAGATTGCCCAGTATCCGCCAGGCCTTCGCCTTGGCTACCTGGATTCTGAATATTGCCGAATCTGCCTTTTCCATGTTAAGTAGAGCACTCTCTAAGTAGTCTATTGACCTTTTGTCTTTTTTTAAGATATAAATCCGGCCTATTTTTTGCTGGATTTGACCCAGCTTCACTTCTTTATTTTCTTTACTGTAGAGGGCTTCGGCTTTTTGATAATAGTGTAACGCACTGTCCAGGTTAGCATCTTTATGTGATAAATAGATGGGGTCAAAGTAAATATTGCCGCTCTGCTCATATGCGGAGGCAAGCCTCTCCTGCTTTTCTTTAGCTGCCGGAGTAAGATTATCAGGTATTTTTAAAAAGGCAGAAATGGCATGTCGTACATAGTCCAAAGACTTATCAACGTTGCCGGATTTTCTTTCCACGGTAGAAAGCCGCAGATATACTTTTCCTGTATTGAAATAATCCTTACGTGCATCATTTATTTTTAAGGCATGGTAAAGCAGTTTATAGGCTTCTGCAAAATTAGCCTGGTCCATTTCACGCTTACCCAAAAGATAGTATCCCTCAGCTATCTGGCCGGAGTCATTGGTTTTTAACCCCTGCCCCAGCACACCCCGGGCATAAGCTACCCGCTCTTCGAGAGAGTTTTGAGCATCAGCCTTAAACAGGCCGAAACAAATGGTTATAACAAGGATAAAACGCCTCAACTATACAATAATAATATCAAACGTAGGCAAAATCCCCCGGTTTAACAACCTTTTAAAGCACACGCTTATACTGAAAAAGGCTTCGTAAAGAAAACAGTACATTTCATCGGGAAAACAGGGCTGCTCATGGATAAGCCGCCAAACGTATTTTTTTGCGGGGTACTTTTGAGTCTTAAATCAAAGGATAAACTTTGGCCCAACTAATCTTTAACTATTATGTACAAGAAAACATCTGCCCTTAAAACAATCCTCCTGCTACCGGGCTTTTGCCTGGCTGCAGCCTTATTATTAACCGCATGTAGCTCTTCCGATATACAAGTCAGGGTTAGCCCGGATTCCGCTTTAAAAATTAACGCGGAATATCCCTCCTTTAAAGCGGGTGTAGTTACATTGGAGGTAGAGGGGGAAAAACACAAAATCCCTATAACGGGAATCGACGAGAGTACGTACAAAAACCTTCCCCGCGGAAGCTATAATGAAGAAGTCTCCGCAGTTTTGGAATCCGATTACTGGAAACTTGCAGAATCACGGGTGAGAATTGGAAAGTCAATGAATTTGACCATTGTACCTAATGGTCGCTTGTCTGGTCTTTACGGAACCGTTATTGACGATAGAGGAAGGCCGGTGCGGGAGGCGCTAATCCAGGTTGGAAATGATACGGTACTTTACAGTAACCAGCAGGGCATGTTTAAAGCAGAATTGTCGTACGGCCTTCAGAAAGAAAATCAACGGATTATGGTGCTAAAAGACGGATACGAGGCCGTGGAGTTGACCCATACTCCTGGAAATAATCTGTTAGTACATTTAAAGAGAGGAGGAAGCCCGGGACAACGCGTCGTTATACGTGAGGGCCAGCAGCAAAAAGGAGAAACATTTGGGGAATGGGCCGCCAAAGAAGGGGTCCGGACAGGATCAGATGTTATACGAAGTCGTGCCAGACGATATTAAAAAAACAAAACTATATGAAAAGACTTGTATTTTTTGCCGGATTATTTCTGGCCTGTTGCAGTGCGATTGCACAACAATTCGAAAAGGGGACTACCGCACTTAATGTGGGTTTGGGCGTAGGAGGTATATTGGATGATTACTATTATTACGGAAACTCTTCTCCCGTTTTCAGTGCGTCTATAGAGAAAGGTTTATGGGATATCGCTGGGCCGGGAGTCATCAGTTTAGGCGGGTACCTCGGTTTTCAGACTCACCGGGATGACGATTATTATTCTTACTACTCATCTGAAAGGTGGAGGCATACCGTTATCGGAGTTCGGGGAAATTATCACTATAACGGTTTTACCAACATTCCTCAGCTTGATCTCTATGCCGGGACCATGATTGCCTACAACGCCGTGCGGTACACGTACGTTGACTCCCAGGGACGCAGAACCAAGGCGAACTCCCAATACCGGGCGGGGGGTGTTCGCTTAACTGCCTATGCCGGTGGCCGGTGGTTCTTTAATGAAAAGTTTGCAGGTTTTGTAGAGCTTGGATATGGAATTACCGCTCTCAATTTGGGAGGAACCCTTAAGTTTTAATAAGGAAATGAAGTGTATTCTTTGGGTTAGTTCTTGTGTTTTCTGGATGGTATCTTTATCTGCCCAAGCTCAGAAAATGAACTTTGAATGGGCGGAGCAGTGGGGAAATTATAAATCCCCAGGAGGGGGGATCTGGGATGATGAAGGAAATTTTGGATACCCAGATTTCTACAATTTTGTGGTAGGTAAGGACGGTTCTACCTATTTCTATGGTGCATTAACTGGCACTTTTGACCCGGATCCTCAAATGGGGGGAAGAACAAAATTATCGACTACCTATCCCACTACTGCTGTGACAGAATCGTTTGTCATCAAGCTAAACCCTAACGGAAAGTTCGAGTGGGCTAAAATGTTACCCCCTCTTGATGGTAAATTCGGTCTTAGGTCAGTATATGGGCGTATTAGCATTGATAAGGATGACAACCTGTTCGTATTCTCTAACTATAACTCCGAAGCATTTATGATGAATATCCAATTAGTAAAACTTAGCTCAAATGGGAATATAATTTGGGAAAAAGAATTGTCTAATGTGGAACAAAACATAGTTTCTGCTGCTGCTTTTGATGACGATGGGAATATCTATTTGGGTGGGTATTTTGCGGGTTTAGGTCTCTTGCCCTACCCAGACGGCACCATGGATTTCGACCCGGGACCTGAAACCCATACACTTACACCAAAAGAGGAGCAACACGATTGTTTTTTACTCAAACTAAACTCCAATGGAAATTTTGTCTGGGTGCGGCAATTGGGAGGCTTCATTAAAACACGTTTTTTTGCACCAAGTATTTTAACCCTTGACGTTCATCAGGATAAAGTATATATGACAGGAATCTTTTCGGGAGAACAGGACTTTGATCCTGAGAAGGGTGAAAAATGGCTTACTACCAATCCTGTAAATGAAAATTACGCTACGAAAGGGTTTGTTGCACAGTTAAATACTGTAGGAAGTCTCAATTGGGTTCATCCAATTGAAAATTCAGACAATTCGCTTTATGTTGATGAGACCAGCATAGATGCCTCAGGTAATTTATTTATAACCGGAGAATTTTACGGAACTTTAAAGTTTGATGATAATCATACGATTTCCTCAGCCTTCTATCATCGATTTGTCGCTAAAATAGATCCTGTGGGAAATTATGTATGGATTAAGGCGATAAAAATAGCGGACAAAGGGTTCGACATATCTATGACTAATGATGCGTTTGGGAATGTTTATATGGTCAGTAATTTTAGACGTGAGATTGACTTTAACCCTGACAAAGCTGGTTCCAATATATTAAAGGCTTCAGGTGATTATAATGATATGTTTGTGTTAAAACTTAACGCCAACGGTTCTTACAATACCGCCTTTTCTTATGGAAGGGAGCATGGCGATAGAGGCAAGGGGGTACAGGTAGACCCGCAAGGAAATTTGTACTTGTTTGGAATGTATACAGGTCCGGGTGCGATAGACGTAGATCCTAATGAGACTGTTCATAATCTTAAACCCTCTTTCGGAAGTGAATTCGTAGTTAAACTCAGCCAGCCCAATCTTAGTGCAGGGTGCACTTTAAATGCCGGCCAGATTCAGGGTGCAAGTCGTGAAATCTGTGATGGGGGAGAAGTGGAATTAACTATCAACGTTAGCGGGGATAACTCCCCATTTCATTATCAATGGATGCTTAACGATAAAAAAACCGGTGCCGACAGCCCTCGCCTAACTGCCTCGGCAACGGGTACCTATACGGTAACCATTACGGATTCTGAACAGTGTTCGGTCACCTCCCCGCCTTTGACATTGACAAATGGTAAATCTCCGGATGCACCGATTTTGTCTACTCAACTTTCAGAGCTTCTTTCCGGACAAACCACGGAGATTACTTCCTCCGTTTCGTCAGGGTATCATTTCCAATGGCTGAAAGACGGAAGCCCAATCGGGGGAGCCACCCAAAACAACCTCACGGTATCGGAGCCCGGAGCTTACCGTTTAACGATAACCAGCGAGTGGGGGTGTGCCGCTACTTCCAGAGAAATTGTGATACGGAAAAGTCTTATTACCGCCATTGAACCTGAAAGAAATGGAATAGAGGTCAGTTTCTTTCCCAACCCTTTTGTCCGTGAGGCAACAGCTAAGGTAACGATGGATACTCCATCGGGAATCACGATTACTCTTCTCGACACGCAAGGAAAAGCTTTATATGAAGAAATCGTCCTTACGGTTGCCGATGTGCACCATGTTCCGCTTGATCTGTCTCAGTACCATTCGGGATTGTACTTTCTCGTTGTAAAATCCGACAAGGCCACATTTACCCGAAAAATCTTAAAACCCTGAATATTATGCGATATATAAAAATATTTTGGATAAGTCTGATATTGTGCATGGCTTGCGACTCCGAAGAACCCAAAACCGTCACTGAGCTTATTCAAAACAGGTGGTCGGTAAGTCTGGTAACAGAAGACGGTGTCCTGGTGTATTCGAAGGAGTCATCGAATAATATAAAAAATACCTACGGAAGATTTGAATTGGTGATTGGCACAGACGGGTCTGTGAGCATCACCGAATTAGACGGACACCGTTCCACAGGAGTATGGGAAGTTTCCGGGGATGAAAAAACCCTGACCCTGAAAGATCTTTTTCCTGCCCCTTCCGATACTGGCGGTGTGATTCACTATACCATTGATTCTGTGGATGAAAATACACTTATCATTATACGAATTTCTAAAAACCCCAAGACCGGTGGTACCATTAACGTATATACACTTAAACGATAAAAACTCGGAGCCATACTTTTACAGAAGTGCTTTTTTGAAGTACCCCCGATTTTCTGAAGGGGAGCATAAAGAACCTTAAACCCCAAAATTGTCGAGAATAAAATCTTATCAAAACCTATGAAAATAAAACTTACCGTAATCACTCTCTTTTTAGGAACACTATTAAGTTGTAGTAAAAACGACGTAGAAAAGAAACAGGACTATTATGTTCGTTTTAAGATTGCTAATGAACGTATAGAACTCAATGAAACCGTTTTTGCCACACGAGAATACCACGATTACAGCTTCTATAGTGTAGAAGGAGTAAATGTTTTTGGCGGTAGGAAAGGTACAGACTATGACGTTGAAATCCTGAATTTTGGTGTAGCTGTTTTAAACGAAAAACTAACAGAGCGTTATTATTCCGTAAGTAAAGACGATGATTATGAGGTTGGAATGAAATGGGTCAAGTACCGTGACAATCTGGAAACAGAGCATTATTACATGACCGAGGTAGACTATAGACCCGGAAACATGACGGTTACTATAACAGAGCTATCAGAAACCCATGTAAAAGGTACTTTTTCAGGTAATTTATATTTTGAAGGAGAAGAGGATAACCCTACTCTTTTAATCACCGATGGGGAATTTTATGCTCCCATAGTGAAAGAATATATAAACCCGTATTTTAAATAATAAACAGGTTCTGACATACAGAACAACTGGAAAAATATTTAGCCTGGCAAAATAATCATTATGGCCACTTCGCCCGCTGATACGAGACTAAATTTAAGGTTATAACCTTAAATAGTAAGTGTTATTAAAAAGTTTTTCGTGGTATAACCAGAAAAACTTTTAATTTTTTAGCGTTTTTGGGGGTTATAGTCTAAAAGGCATTTAATTCCATAAAAATATGATAGCAAATATTCCTGAAACGCCGCTCAAACGTGTGGTTATCGTAGGTGCTGGCTTTGGCGGCCTCGCTTTGGCACAGAAATTAGCCAATGAAAATATACAGGTGGTGCTGATTGATAAAAACAATTACCACCAGTTTCAGCCCCTGTTTTACCAGGTGGCTATGGCCGGCCTGGAACCCAGCTCCATTGCTTTCCCCCTGCGGAAAATATTCCAGAAAAAGAAAAACGTACATATCCGGGTGACCAAAGTGCGGGCTATTCACTCCGACCGGAAAAAAATAAGCACCGATCTGGGCGAAATCTGGTACGATTACCTGGTTTTAGGCATAGGTACCAATACCAATTTTTTCGGGATGCAGAACATTATTGAAAATGCCATCCCGATGAAGTCGGTTTCCGAAGCCATTTACCTGCGAAACCGGGTGCTGGAGAACTTTGAAGCTGCCCTTACTACGCGCGACCAGGACAGGATAGCCGGGCTGATGACCATGGTGGTGGTGGGCGGAGGCCCTACCGGAACGGAGATTTCAGGCACATTGGCTGAAATGAAGAAGATGATCCTGCCCAAAGACTATCCCGAGCTGGACTTTGACCTGATGAAAATTTACATTTTCGAGAGCGGTGACGGGGTCCTCAAAGTGATGTCGGAAGAGGCTTCTCAAAAGGGGAAACAGTACCTGGAAGAGCTGGGAGTGACTGTCCGCACCGGCGAGCGCATCGCCGATTATATCGACGGCTACGCCATCACCTCCACAGGCGAGAAGATTCGTACGGATAACCTCATCTGGTCAGCCGGGGTGATTGCCAATAAAATAGAGGGTTTCCCGTCAGAAGTGTTCAGCCGGGGAGGAAGGATCAAAGTAAATCAATACAACCAGGTAGAAGGCTTTACCGATGTATTCGCTATCGGCGACCTGGCCATTATGAGCGGTGACCCGGCCTTCCCCGATGGCCACCCGCAGCTGGCCCAGCCTGCTATCCAGCAGGGGAAGCTCCTGGCCGCTAACCTGATGAAGCTCATGAGTAATCAGCCCATGAAACCCTTTGAGTACAAAGACCTGGGCTCCATGGCCACCATAGGCCGCAACAAGGCGGTAGTAGATCTGCCGAAATGGAAGTTCCAGGGTGGTTTTGCGTGGTTTGTCTGGATGTTTGTGCACTTAATGGGTATCCTGGGAGTTAAAAATAAAGTACTGGTTTTCATTAACTGGTTCTGGAATTACGTCACCTATGACCAGTCGCTGCGTTTAATTATCCGGCCGCGGGTAACGCGGAAGGTCAAAGCTGAGAATTAACGTCACGCATATTTTAAGCCTATTTTAACCCCTATTATTTGATCCTTAAAGGCAGGTATACTTTTTTGCAGCGAAATAATAATTGTATAAGCATGAAGAAAAGTATTATAACCTTTGTCTTGCTCGGGCTGTCGTTGATGAGTTTTGCCCAGGCGCCCGGAGAAGCCTTGCTGGCTGATCTGAAAAAGAAATATGACTACGTGGGCCGGTTCAATTCAGGTCTGGCGTTTGTGAAAAAAGGAGAAAAATATGGTTATATAAACCACACGGGAAAAGAGATTATCGCGCCACAGTACGACATGGTCGACAAGTATTACGAAGGCATGGTAAAAGTAAAAAAGGACGGGAAGTACGGGTTCATTAATTCGGTCGGGAAAGTAGTGGTTCCTGTAGGATATGAAGATGCATCCCCTTTTGATAACGGCCTGGCCCGGGTAACCAACGGAGGGAAAACGGGTTTTATAGACAAAACCGGTAAAGTCATCATTCCCCTGGAATATGAGCATGCTTTTTTCTTCAAAAACGGTCAGTCAAGAGTGAAAAAAGGCGGGAAGTGGTTTTACATCAATAAGAGCAATAAATGCGTTAAAGATTGCTAGAATATGATTTTCCCGCAGTTTCTGCGGTTTTTTAGCATCATCTGTAGCGGCTTTAATTCGGAAAACTCACCTTCCCCATACTCACCGTAGGTACTTTCTGCCCGAATTGTACTTTGCCGCCGGCCAGGGCTTCATTGGCTAATGTAGCAAACAGCACCGCTTCCTTAGCATCGCCATTAATACCGATATCATCGGTTTTGAGAAATTCGGTTCCGGGAAGTCCCTCTCTCAGGAAAGAAACAATCAGCGGGTTGTGCATTCCGCCGCCGCTCATGAAAACCTTTCCGGGCCGGATTCCGCAATCTTTCAGGCAACCCAGGATGGTATCTGCCGTGAATTTGCATAAGGTGGCCAGTACGCTTTCGGGATACAGATCGCCCGAATACGAGGCTTTTTGTGCTTTTTCCAGGTACGCCAGGTTAAACAGTTCCGGGCCCGTGGTTTTGGGTACCGGTGTTTTGAAAAACGGGTCATTTTTCAGGGCCTTCAGGAGCTTTTGATCTACCTTCCCCTGCCGGGCTATTTCAGCATCTTTGTCGTAAGCCCGCTGATAGTGCTTTTGTACAAATGCATCCATCAGCGTATTGCCGGTGCCGGTATCCGTGGCAAATACTTTTTCGGGGTCCAGGTCTCCGGAAAGAAAGGTAAAATTGGCTATTCCCCCCATATTCAGCAGTATCCGGTCTTCGCCTTTTCGGGAGAAAATGAGGTAGTCGCCATACACGGCCAGCGGAGCTCCCTCCCCTCCTGCAGCGCAATGTTTCTGGCGGAAGTCAGACAGGGTGATAATCCCGGTTTTCATGGCCAGGTGGTCTCCATCACCAATCTGCAGCGTGGCATTAGGAAATTTTTCCAGATGATGCAGGATTTTTGGCGAGTGGAATACGGTCTGGCCGTGACTGGCTATGCAGTCTACTTCTTCTTTTTTCACGCCCCATTCTTCCAGCGCACGGTTGATCATTTCACCATGGATATTCCCGATGTAAGGATTCAGCAGGCACAGCTGCTGAAAAGAAATGGTTTCCTTGGCAAATACTTTCCGGATCTCATTTTTCAGCTCTTCCGGGTAATCTTCGGTTTTGAACCGGAGTACTTTTACCTCTGTCTCTAAACCGGCACCCGTATATTCACAAAGGGCGATGTCCAGTCCGTCAAGTGAGGTGCCCGACATCAGTCCGATGATCTTACGGGTGGGTTTGCTGGCTATGTCATATAGCTGCTGAATGTTAATGTTCATGAAAAGCTCCGGTTATCTTTTCAAATGTAGGAAGAAGTTTTTATTCCTTCACCCACTCCATCCGCTGATCAGGAGAAAATTTCCAGGGCGCCATATTGGTTTCCAGGTTCTGGAACATCATGTTCCATGACTGTGGTGCCTTGCTTTCCTCCATCACCCGGTAACGGCGAAGCTCCAGGATGATACTGAGCGGGTTGATCATTACGGGACACTCCTGAACGCAGGCATTACAAGAGGTGCAGGCCAGGATTTCCTCATCCGAAATGTAATCTCCCAGCAGGGTCTTTTCATCCTTATAATCATACCCGTTTTTCAGCCACCCTTTCTGGATATCCTCCAGGCGGTCGCGGGTATCGGTCATGATCTTACGGGGAGAAAGTAACTTGCCGGTCTGGTTAGCCGGGCACGCCGAGGTGCAGCGACCGCACTCGGTACAGCTGTAGGCGTCCATCAGGCTCTTCCAGCTCAGGTCAGTAGCATCTTTGGCACCGAATCGCCCTACTTCTGCCGGGTTTTCGGGGGCCTGGGCTATCCCCAGCATAATTTTAACTTCTTCAGATACGGCCGGCATATTGTGCATTTTCCCTTTGGCATCCAGGTCCCCGAAATAGGTATTGGGGAAGGCCAGCACTATATGGAGGTGCTTGGAGTAGGTCAGATAAACCATAAAAAACATGATGCCCAGTATATGGAACCACCAGGTGAATCGCTCCACAGCGAATAAGGCAGTATCTGAAAGGCCGTCAATGGCCGGGGCTATAAAACGGCTGATCGCAAAAGACCCGGTCTGTACTTCAGCAAAATGCCCGTAATGACGTGTCTGAAGTACATAATCAGCGGCATTCATGGTCAGGAATGCCGCCATCAGCACGATTTCAAGGGTCAGAATAACATTGGCATCCAGGAAAGGCCAGCCCTTCATCTCCCGGTGACGTGAGGGCTGGAACCGCTCTACTTTAAGAACATTCCTGCGCACGAGGAAAACGGCACAGGCCAGCAATACCCCAAAAGCAAGGATTTCAAAAAAATTCAGAACAAAGGTATAAAATGAGCCCAGGGGCTGGCTGAAAATGCGATGGGTACCCAGCAGGCCGTCCAGCACAATTTCCAGCATTTCAATATTAATGAGTACAAAACCCGCATAGACGATAAAGTGCAATACCCCTACTATGGGTTTACGAAACATTTTCTTCTGGCCCAATGCCAGCAAAAGCATATTCCGCAGCCTTTCCTGCGGCCGGGCGGTACGGTCATCTTCTTTCCCCAACTGAATGGTCTTTTTGATCAGGAGAATCCGTCTTGCAGCCAGGTATCCGGTAAGGGATAAGGCGATCAGGAAGAGAATTTGCGGTATAAATTGCATTGCCCGGGAATATTGATTGAATATAATAGTATGCATGCATACCAATTACAAATATCGTTAAATTTTTGATATTGCCAAGACCTGGAAATATTTTTTAAAAAAAGTTGCCGGGATTATTGTTTACTTAAAGTTAATGGCTAATTTTGCACTCCCAACACGGGAACGGTGGTGAGATCACACTTGGTGATGTAGCTCAGTTGGTAGAGCAAAGGACTGAAAATCCTTGTGTCGGCGGTTCGATTCCGTCCATCACCACAAAAAAGGCAGTTATAACGAAATGTTGTAACTGCCTTTTTTTATTGGAATTCCTGATTCCTGTTCAGAACACTGATAGTCAGTTTTTTTACCGTTTCCATTTCCTCTGCTTTGCTGGAAGCAATAAATAAGGTTAGGCTTGCCAATGCTTCATTGCTGATAATAGGTGTGTAGTTCGTGTCATGAAGAATATTATTTGTTTTCAGAAAAAGGAGAAAACAAGCCGCAGCTATACGTTTATTTCCATCTACAAATGCATGATTCTTGACAATCAGATAGAGAAGAGTAGCTGCCTTTTCTTCAATAGAGGGGTAAAAATCCTGTCCCCCAAAACTCTGGGCAATTTGAGCAATGGCACTTTTGAAGCCTTCGTCTTTTTCTTTTCCGAAAATAGCTGAATCAAAATCGTTCTTCATCGTATCAATAATATCCATATAATCCCTCCTGTCAGGGTACATTGCTGGTTGCTGATTCAGTCCCTTGGTATCAAGCCGTTGATGATCGTAATCATCCAATAGTTCCAACCCCTTTGAAAACCGGGTAAGCCAGCCTGGGTCCTGATTATGACTTTCTATAGCACGGCTCAATATTCTGATACCGTCTTTCAGTGTTTGTATTTCCTGCTGTTTTTGAGCCAGTCTCTTTTCATTAATTGCATAACCCAGAATAAGGTAATCTTTTAAGCGTTGGGTGGCCCATTGACGGAATTGGGTGGCCTTAGATGAGTTAATTCTATAACCGACCGAAACAATCATATCCAGATTGTATAGATTCATCTTGCGGACTTTTCCATCAGAAGCAACCTGTTCCAAAATGGAACAGGTTGAACTCCTCTCCAACTCTCCGGTTTTATATACATTGCCTATATGCTTCACCACAGCAGGTCTCTGGACGCCAAAAATAGCTGCCATAGAGTGTGCATCCAACCAAACTGTTTCCTCTTCAAATTTTACTTCGATTCGGGTGTGGCCCTCATTATCATAATAGATCTCTATTTGATTTTCCATCTTCACACATCTAAAAAGTATGAAAGTACTTACAATTCCTGATTAGGGAGGGAGAAGAATTGTGTCATTTTATTATTATTGATAAACAAATTTTTAAAACAGATAATTCAGTACCCTGTTTTTTTTATTACCTGAAACCTCCTCCGCCCATCATAACATTTCCATAACACCGCCTTAACATTCACGTGAACTTCCCGCCGTTATTTTGCGCCGCAAATAACCATTTATCACTTTGTTTTATGAGAAAGATTTATCTCTCCCGGCTCGGGCGGCTTTTATGCCTGTGCTCTTTAAGCCTCTTTATTTTAGCCGGTTACGGAAATCTCCTGGCTAACCCTGCTCCCTCACTACCGGCTATACGTACAGTCGTTATTACCGGAACCGTAAAAAGCACCGACGGCGAAGCCCTCATCGGCGTGGTGGTAAAAAATCTGAACAGCGGGAAAGTAGCTGTAACGGATGCCGGCGGCCAATACTCCATTAACGCGGAGCCCGGTAATGATCTGCAATTCACCTTTGTGGGCTTTAAAACACAAACCCTGAAAGCTCAGACGCCCATGCCGGAAGCAATCATGGAGGCCGATAACCAGATTCTTAACGAAGTGGTGGTGACGGCTATTGGTATCAAACAGCAGAAAAGAAAGATCGGGTACTCTACCCAGGAGATCAAGGCCGATGTGCTGCAGGAGTCCAAGACCATGAACATCGGTAATGCGCTGACCGGGCAGGTAGCCGGTCTTAACGTCACCAACCCTACTGGTATTTTCCAGGCGCCTTCTTTCAGCCTGAGAGGAAAAACCCCGCTGGTGGTGGTAGACGGTATCCCGGTAGAAACCGACTTTTTTGATGTGCCCAGCCAGAACGTGGAAAATATTAACGTGCTGAAAGGCACCGCGGCCTCCGCCCTCTACGGGTCACGGGGTAAAAACGGGGCTATCCTGATCACTACACGCAAAGCGCAGAAAGATAAGCTGGAGCTTAATTTCACTACCACCCAAATGGTCACTGCCGGGTTTACGGTATATCCCAAAACCCAAACCGAGTATGGTAGCGGTTCTAACGGGCAGTATGAATTCTGGGACGGAGCTGACGGCGGTATTTCGGATGGTGACATGACCTGGGGCCCCAAGCTGAATACCGGCTTGAAATACAAGCAGTGGAACAGCCCTATCCGTAACCTGCAGACCGGTGAGGTGATTGAATGGTACGGGGATGTGGCCGGTACCATTTACGATGATAAGTCGAAATACGAGCGGGTTCCTACCGACTGGGTAAGACACAATAACCTGCGCGACTTCCTCCGTACAGGGTATGTAACGGAGAACGCCCTTTCCCTGGGATACAAAACCGACAAAGCCAATATCTTTGTTTCAGGAAAATATGCATTTCAAAAAGGACAGGTGCCCAATACGCAGCTTTCTTCCGGCGGCCTGAATATCAATACCAACTATAAGCTCACCAGCGACCTGATCTTTGACGTGAACCTTTCCTATAACAAGGTAATCTCTCCGAACTACCCGAGATACGGGTACGGCCCTAAGAACCACATTTACACCATCCTGCTCTGGATGAGCGATGATGTGAACGGCAATGACCTGAGAAATCATCTGTACCGGATCGGTGATGAGGGTTACCGCCAGGCTAACTATAACTACGCCTGGTACAATAACCCCTATTTTGCTGCTTACGAGCTCACCCAGAAATATGACCGCGATGTGCTTCAGGGGCAGACCGGCCTCACCTGGCTGATCAATGATAAGCTGGTGGTGAAAGGAAGAGCCGCAGCACGCCAGATCGCTACGTTTGAAGATATGAAAAGCCCGAAGTCGTACATGAACTATGGCGACTCCCGGAACGGCGATTATAAAATGTGGAACAGAACCCAGCTGAACTTTGATGCTGACGTTCTGGCTACTTATACGGAAGACATCAGCGATAACTTCGGAATCAGTGTAAACGCCGGTTCATCCGTATTTACCCGCGATATCCGCTCGGGCAACCAGTCGACAGACGGCCTGGTAGTGCCTTTCGTTTACAGCCTCAATAACACCCAGGGACCGGTAAGAGCTACCAACTGGCTGGAGCAAAAGGCCATCCGAAGCGTATACGGATCAGTAAATTTTGATATTTTCAAATCTACTTACCTGAATATCTCGGGTAGAAACGACTGGTCGTCTACGCTTTCCGCAGCCAACTATTCCTACTTCTATCCGTCGGTTTCCCTAAGCTCGGTTCTGTCTGATTATTTTACTATCTCCCCGGCAGTAGACTACCTGAAAGTTTACTCATCGTGGGCCAGGGTATCGAATGACCTCACCCCTTACAACACCAGCTCTACCTTTGTAAAAGATGTTACTTATGGCTCCACGCCTTCGGTTTCTTACCCTTCAGGCATTATAAACCCGAATATCCTTCCGGAACGTTCCACTTCGCTGGAAGCCGGTCTGGCCTTTTCTCTGCTGAAAAATCGGCTGGCACTGGACGTCACCTATTACAATGTGCTGGATGAAAACCAGATCATTGACCTTTCCATCTCCCAGTCTTCCGGATTCAGCTCACGGAAAGTGAACGGTAACGAATACCGTACCAATGGCCTGGAGGTGATGCTGAATGCCGTTCCCGTGAAAAACAACCTGCTCACCTGGAATGTGGGGCTGAACTGGTCGAAATACGTACAGAAGCTTACCGCCATCTATGGCGACCAGGAGAAATTCGGAAACTTCCGGGTAGGCGACCGTGCCGACAGCTACTATACCACCGTATGGCAACGTTCAGCCGACGGACGGCTTATTCTGAACCCGAACACCGGTATGCCCATCCAGGATGCGTACCCCAAAAACATTGGTCATCTTAACCCCGACTGGCAGTTCGGTTTCCTGAACACATTCAAGGTAAAAGACTTTACCATCAATGTGGACATTGACGGGGCTTTCGGCGGGGTGATGAACTCCAATACCATTGAGAAAATGTGGTGGGCCGGTAAGCACCCGAACTCCACCCTATACCGCGATGCCGAATACGAATCAGGCCAGTACGTTTTTGTTCCTGAAGGGGTAGTAGTTACCGGGGGCGAAGTGGTCAGAGACATTTATGGCCAGGTGACCTCCGATACCCGTGAATACGCTCCGTTCACCAAAGCAGTGAGCTGGCAGTCGTGGTCGCAGCAGTACCCCTACCGTGCCCGTATCACCGCCGATGAGGACGAGTTCTTTGCCAACACCTTCTCCCGTTCATTTGTGAAACTGAGAAGAGTATCTGTAGCTTATGATTTAAACAAAGTATTGAAGATTAACAAACTGAACGGGCTGACCGCCTCTGTATTCGGCTATAACCTGGCGGTATGGAAGAAGATCCCGTACATTGATCCTGACTTCAAGCTGGGTAACGACGGCGACCTGCAGGATCCGTCTTCCCGGTATATCGGTGCATCCTTAAACTTTAATTTCTGACATTCATGAAAAAGACATATTTTGTTATTCTGGGCCTGCTGGCCCTTTGTATGGCGTCTTGCAGGGATCTTACAGGGATCAACCTGAACCCGAACAACGCCACCACCACCCACCCCCAGGCGCTGCTGACCAAGGTGGAGTGGGACGCCTTCCGTGCCTTCAGGGGAACCGGTCCCCTGTACATCCAGAAAATGCTGGTACAAACCGACGGTGAAAATGCCGGCCAGATCTACAACTGGCAACGGGGCGATTTTGAAGCCTATTCCAACCTCAGAAATGTGGAGAAGATGATCCAGGAAGCCGAGAGGATCAACGATCAGACTTATGTGGCTCTGGGTAAGTTTTTCAGAGCGTACTATTTCTATAACCTGGCCCTGCAATTCGGTGATGTTCCTTATTCCGAAGCGTTAAAAGGGGAGTCGGCAGAGATTTTCTCACCGAAGTACGATGCCCAGAAAGACGTTTTCAAAGGTATACTGGCCGAGCTGAAAGAAGCCAATGACCTGCTAGAGGCCCATCCGGCCGTCATTGCCGGCGACATTATTTACGGCGGTAGCAGCTCAGGCTGGCTGAAAGCTATCAATGCCTTCCGCCTGAAAGTATTAATGACCTTATCTAACCGGGTTAATGATACTGACCTGAATGTGAAGCAGGAGTTTGCCTCTATTGTAAGCTCACGCCCGCTGTTCACTGCCGTTTCCGGTGAAGATGCCCAGCTGGTTTTCCTGAACCAAGAAGGAAACCGCTACCCGGAATTTAACTCCTCCGGCTACGGGTCAGGAATGTACATGGACTCTACGTTCATCCGGAGATTACAGGACCACAAAGACCCGCGCCTGTTTGTGGTGGCCACCCAGACCCGCCTGGGGAAAGAAGCTGGTAAAGCCCTGGACGATTTCACCTCTTACGAAGGGGGTGATCCCATTGCCCCCTATGCCCGGGTAAACGACAAGGCCGTGGCCGGTAAGCTCTCAAAAGTACTGGAAAGATATACGCAGGACCCTACCACCGAACCTCTCATACTGATCGGTTACGCAGAACAGCAGTTCATCATCGCTGAGGCCATAGTCAGGGGATGGATCAGCGGTAATGCAGATGCAGCGTATGAAAGCGCAATCCGTTCCGGCTTTAAGTTCTATGAAAATTACGCCAAAGGAATAGGTAGTTTTGTGGCAGAAGATAAAGCAGCCGCTTACCTGGAACAACCCCTGGTAAAATTATCTGCCGCCAGTAGTCCGGAAGCCAGACTGGAACGTATTATGATGCAGAAATACCTGCGTTCGTTTCACCAGAGTGGTCTTTCCTCTTACATAGATCACCTGAGAACGGGATACCCGGAATTCAGAAAAGGTGCAGGCGTAAAAACCGCGTACCGGTGGATGTACCCGCAGGCAGAATACAACACCAACGGGGAGAACGTTTCAGCGGCTATCCAGAAACAATTTTCCGGTTCGGATAATATTAATGCAAAAACCTGGTGGTTAAACTGATGATACGATTAACATTATTGCTGATGCTGACACTTTCGGGTGTCAGCACCGCTTTTTCACAGGAACTGAAATTTAATAGTAACGGAAAACTGAAAATAGTTCAGTTCACTGACCTGCACTACATTGCCGGGGCCGAGCCCTCCAAAAAAACCATAAACACTATCCATTACACCCTGGATGCGGAAAAGCCCGATGTGGTGGTCTTCACGGGAGACGTGGTAGTAAAAGCCCCTACAAAACAGGGATGGGATGAGGTGTTGAATACCGTCATCTCCCGCAAAATACCGTATATAATTACGTTCGGCAATCACGATGATGAATCTGAAATGACCCGGGAAGAAGTCGCAGAATATGTAGCCTCCAAGCCTTTTCTTTTAAATAAACAGGTAAAGACAGAGGGGGTAGACGGCTACCTTAACGCAGCCATAGAGGTAAAAGGGAAGGTACCCGCCATCCTGTACGCCATGGACTCGCAGGCCTATTCCAAAAACCCGCGTATAAAAGGCTACGGGTGGTTTCATCAGAACCAGGTGGCCTGGTTTACCCGGGAAAGTGCAAAATTCAGGAAAGCCAACCACGATTCTACATTGACCGCCCTGGCGTTTTTCCATATCCCGCTGCCTGAATATAAGCTGGCCTTTGACAATCAGAAAAACAAAAGGCTGGGCGTAAGATACGAAGACGAGTGCCCGCCCTATATCAACACCGGTATATTTGCCGCCATGTTTGAAGCCGGTGATGTGCTGGGTACATTTGCAGGACATGACCATGTGAATGATTACCTCGTGGATTACTACGGCATAGCCCTGGCTTACGGATGCTGGACCGGTTCGGAAAATACTTACCAGAGAAATAAAAACGGTGCCCGTATCATAGAGCTCCGCGAAAGCAAACGGGAATTTTACACCTATATCCGGGAATCTGACGGAACCCTGCTTTACCCTTTAACGTACCCCTGGCCGGGAAAAAAGAAGTAATACCCCTTCTTGCACCAAGATTATCAAATCGTTATATTTTAAAAGCATTATTCATATAATGCTCTTATAATTAACCTATTAAATTATACGGTTTTCCTGCACCTCCCGGGTATGTTTTCTCACAAAATCTAGTCCCGTAGCTTTGCCGGAAAATTCTGTTTATTCAGCAATTATACTTTATGAAAAACCTTCACCGTCTGCTTTCCTGTTTCATCACAGAAAGCAGAAATGTCCTTTTCGGGACACTAATTTTAGTAGCTGCCACGCTTACGGCCCGGGCTCAGAACGAGACGGTCAGGGGTACCGTAATTTCTGCAGAAGATAACCAGCCCGTGCCGGGAGTTACCATTTCGGCAGATGGAAAAGGCCTGGGTTTTACTGACGCAGAAGGGCAGTTCAGTATCCAGGTTAAGCCGGGGACCGTTCTGGCTTTTTCTTCTATCGGGTTTGTAACAGGTACCTATACGGTCAGCAGTGGTCAAACCCGGGTGAACATTACCCTTCAGCCCGATGACCATACACTGAAAGAAGTGGTAGTGACAGCCCTGGGAATTAAAAGAGAAGAAAAAGCGCTGGGATACGGCGTTACCACCGTTGGCGAGGAAAGCATCACGAATGCCATGTCTAATAACTGGTCAGATGCCATGAAAGGCAAAGTGGCCGGTCTGAACATCCTGCAGACCGGTGCAGGCCCGCTAAACTCGGCCCGGATCAACCTGAGAGGCGACCGCTCTCTGGACCCCAACAAAAACGAGGCACTCATCGTAGTAGACGGCGTGCCCATGATTAACGGTAAGGCCAGTTCGGGGGTAGACCAGGCCTACGGGGCCGGGGCCAGTGGCGTGGACAAAGATATTCCCATTGACTTCGGTAACGGGCTGGGAGACATCAACCCGGACGATATTGAGTCGGTAACGGTACTGAAAGGAGCCGCCGCCACAGCCCTTTACGGTAGCCGGGCCGGTAACGGCGCCCTGATCATTACCACCAAATCGGGGAAAAAGAACACCAAAGGAATAGGCGTGACCATCAACTCCAACACCAGCATCAGCGATGTGCTCCGCTGGCCCGAATACCAGTACGAATACGGCCAGGGAAACCTGAACCGGAATAAAGACGGAGAACTTTACTATTCCTATGGTTTATCTCCTGACGGTGCCAACACCGGTTCCACCTCCAGCGCCTTCGGACCCAAATTTGAAGGCCAGCGTTATTACCAGTATGATCCGGCGCTGGAAGGCCAGTCTGCCGAGCCTCAGCTCTGGCAGCCTTATAAAGATAACATCAAAGGCTTCTGGAGAACCGGTTTTAACACCACGAACAGCGTAGCCCTGGACGGCGCAACCGACAACTACTCGGCGCGGGCCTCCATTACCCATACCAAAAACGAATGGATCATGCCTAACACCGGTTTTGAGCGGCTGGTCGCTTCCCTGAACTCCAGCATGAAGCTCTCCTCCCGCTTACGGCTGAATGCCAAAGTAAGCTATACTTCTAAAACCAGTGATAACCTGCCGGGAACGGGGTACAATAACCAGTCGATCGCCTATTTCATGATCTTCCAGAACCCGAATGTGGACCTGGCCTGGTATGAACCCCGCTGGAAAAAAGGACAGGAGCAGATTGCCCAGATTCACCCCTTCAGCTCTTACATTGAAAACCCCTACCTGATCGCCTACGAGATGACGAACAGCCTCAACAGCTCCAACGTAGACGGTAGCCTTCAGGGGGTTTATACCATCACCGACAAGCTGGACCTGATGGTCCGCACCGGGCTGAACATGCGCCAGGACCAGCGCGAGCAGCGCAGACCCTGGAACACGGCAAACTTCCCGCAAGGATACTACAAGCAGCAGGACGTGTACTTCTTTGAATCAAATACAGACGCTCTTCTGACCTACAAAGACAATTTCAGCCGTGACATCAGCTTCACCGGCTCTCTCGGGGGTAACCTGATGCAGGGCGAAAGCAAACAGAATAATGCCGTGGTGAGGGGCCTTATGCTCCCCGGCGTGTACAAGCTGTCGAATGCCCTGGAACAGGCCCTGGCCGACAATAACCTGATCCGCCGCAAAACCAACAGCATTTTCGGGTTAGTGAACCTGGGTTGGAGAGACCAGATCTTTGTGGATATTACGGGTAGAAACGACTGGTCATCCACCCTTCCCCAAGCCAATAATTCGTATTTCTACCCTTCAGTAAGCTCCAGCTTTATCCTTTCCGACCTGTTCACCCTGCCATCGGTGATCTCCTTTGCCAAAGCCCGCTTGTCATGGGCGCAGGTAGGAACCGATACCGACCCGTACCGGATTGCCAAATATTACGGCAAATCGGCTTTCCCGGGCTCAGCAGAGGCTCCCTCTACCCTGTTTAACGGGAACCTGAAACCCGAGATCTCCACCTCGTGGGAAGGCGGACTGAACTTCTACCTGTTTAAGAAGCGAATCAACGCCGACATCAACCTGTACACCAATACCACCGTAAACCAGGTACTGACCGTACCTATGGACATTACCACCGGATTCAGTTCGGCGTATATCAACAGCGGTACCATCCGGAACCGGGGAATAGAGCTGATGCTGAGCGGCAAGCCTTTCAGCAACAGGAACTTTGAATGGAATATCACTGCTACCTGGGCTAAAAACCAGAACCGGATCATGGAGCTGAGTGATGACCTGAACAGCGAAGAGCAGATCATCGCTTCCAGCGGTACGGCTTCTATCATTGCTACCGTAGGCGGTAGTACCGGCGACATCTGGGGTTATGGCCTGGTAAGAAATGAGCAGGGGCAGGTGGTATTTGACGCCAAAACCGGTCTGGCTGTAAGACCTGCCGATATTCAGAAAATAGGGAGTGCCTATGCCGACTGGAGAGGCGGTCTCGTAAACGAGTTTTCTTACCGGAATTTCCGGCTGAATGTGCTGCTTGATGGACAGTACGGTGGTATTGTTTACTCACAAACCCACCATAAAATGAGCGAACAGGGTAAGCTGAAGCACACCCTGCTGGGCCGGGAAACCGGCACGGTGATCGGTGAGGGCGTGGTTCAGAACGCTGACGGAAGCTACTCGCCCAACACCACCCCGGTGAACATCAACACCTGGTACGGCGATTATTACAGAAGAGCAAATATTGAGACCAACAGCTTCGACGCCTCCTATATCAAGCTGAGAGAAGTGCGGCTGGAGTACAATTTTGCCCCCGCCCTGGTTTCACGCCTGAAACTGAACGGTGCCAGCATTGCCCTTTACGGACGTGACCTGGCCATGATCTCGAAGTTCCCGGTTTTTGATCCGGAAACCGCCTCCCTTAACGGGGCTACCGTGGTGCCCGGTGTGGAAATGGGGCAGTTGCCTACTCCCAGAACCTGGGGGGTAAACCTGAAGCTGAAATTCTAATTCTTATTACAGATGAAAAACATACTTTTAACCATAATCTTCGCCTTTTCAATACTCTCCTGCACCGGCGATTTTGAAGACATCAATACCGATCCCAACCGGATCGACCGGGTGAACCCGGGCAGCCTGCTGACACCTACCATTTACGGTATGAGCACGTATTTTACGGTGCGCAGCTATGATTTCACCTGGCAGATCATGCAGGTAGGCCTTCCTAACCCCAGCGTAGCTAACGGGGTGCACCGTTACGAAATTACCGAAACGGCCGGAAACGGAACCTGGAATACCTGTTACAGGCTTCTCCGTAATGTTAAAGAAATGGAAGAGGCCGCTGAAATTTACAATCAGCCGGTATATAAAGCCGTCGCCGCCACGCTGGAGGCCTACATTGTGGGAATCCTCACCGACAGTTTCGGCGATATTCCTTACTCGGATGCCATGAAAGCGGAAGAGGGCGTGAGCCAGCCGGTTTTTGATCAGCAGGAAGAGATTTACAAAACCCTCATTGCCCGGCTGGAAGAAGCCAATACCATTTACGCTGAAAACGGAGTGATGAGCGGCAATGACCTGCTGTATAACAACGACCGCACCAGGTGGCGGAAATTTAACAATTCCCTTCTGCTGAGAATCCACCTGCGGGCGTCCAAAAGAAATGGCTACGACAGGCTGAAGCAAATCATTGCCAACCCCACTCAATATCCTGTATTTACAAGCAATGCCGATGCGGCACTAGTGAAGATCTCCGGCCTCACTCCCTACGATTACGCCTGGGGAAGACGCCAGGATTATGTAAACTTTGAAGCCATGAGCTCCTTCTTTGTGGACCTGCTGAATGAGCTGGAAGATCCCCGCCGGCCCCTGTTTATGACCACGGCATCACGCCTGGAAGGTCAGACGGTAGTTAACCTGGGTTACAAGGGGATTCCCAGTGCCCACTCCGGTGACGAGTCGCAGTTTGACTACAGTCCCAGCACTCCTAACGGCGATTTGATGGTGTTCACCACCTTGGGTACTGAAGTGGTGGAAGTCATGATGAGCTACGCAGAAGTGGAGTTTATCAAGGCTGAATCGGCCCTGCTTTCCGGTGATCAGGCAGCCGCCAAAGCGGCCTATGAAAAAGGGGTGAAAGCCGCCGTTACCCAATGGAAAAACGGAATGATCAATGACAGCTATTTTGACAATCCCAAAGCTCAGTTCAACGGCACGCTGGAACAGATCATGACCCAGAAATACCTGGGCCTTTTCTTTAATGACTACCAGCAGTGGTTTGAGTACCGAAGAACGGGCTTCCCTGTATTGCCTAAAACCCCTTATATGTTGCAAAACGGCATAATGCCCAGCCGCTTCATGTACCACAATGATGTCAGGAGGTTCAATGCGGAAAATTACAGGGTGGCAGCTGACCGTATAGGCGGTGATACGCCTATGACCAAAGTATGGTGGGAAAAATAGGCACCGGCGGGCTGAACATAATAATATTCAGCCCGCTTCTTTTAATCTTTATATCGTTTCTTCTCTTCCTCATTACTGGTAATCCTGCTGCGGGTTTTGGTCTCATTCCCTGAGGCGAACCGATAATTGAAAGCGAGCCCTACCTGCCGGGAGTCCTGACGCACAACCCACTTCTGGATCAGGGTAGGAAATCGCGTATCGTAATCATACACCATACTGTAGAAGGGGTCTCTCATTTGTACTTTTATACTCCCTTTTCCTTTAAACAGGGTTTTCCCAAGCCCCAGCACCATGTACCCGTACCGGTTCAGGTAATATTCAAAAGACTCATACTGGCCGGAGGTAAAGACACCTGCAACTTCTGCACTCCACCCTTTTCCCAGGGAAAAACGATGCATCATCTGCCCCTGGAAATAATATCCTTTGGCAATATTCTTCTCCTCGCCGGTCTCTGTTTTCCGGTGACCGAGAGTTGAGCTTAAGGTCAGGCTGTACCAGGGCCTGAGCTGGTCAGAATAATCTATCGAAAAAGCGGCTGAACGTTGGTGCCCGTGATTAATCGTGGTTTCTCCGATAGAATGATTTTCAGAGTCGGCCGTAAGCGCTGTAAAGAACATTTTGTCGAGATAAGAAAAATTCAGGTTGGCCGTAAGCTTACCCATAAATGTGTAAGACAGATCTGCGTTATCCGCCATCTCAGGATCCTGGTGCGGGTTCCCGTATAAGTAATAAAGCAGATCGGTATAGAGATAAGCCGGAATGAGCGTGGTATACTCCGGCCGGTTGAACCGACGGGAGTAACTCAATGAATAAGAATGATTCTCCCCGGGATTGTAGTTGATCATCAAATTAGGGAACAGGCGGGTATAACTTTTATCTAAACGGTCCTTTGTACGCTTTTCTACAGATGTATTGGTGGTAGCCTCCAGGCGAACGCCTGCTTCTATGTCAAAGGTTTCTGAAAACGTATGCAGGAAGTTGATATATCCCGAATGAATGTCCTCATTAAATGTATAGTGAATGCTTCTTGCTGCATCTAAGCGGTATTGCCCGGTCAGAGGATCAAAAATAGAAAAATTATACACATTATTCATGCGGGAAAAAGAAGATCTCCACCCTGCCTGGAATGTACTGCTTCCAGATAAAGGGGAGGTGAAATCTGCTTTAGCGGAATAAACTTTCATAGCGTTAGGGATGGTCTGCATAAAGTTAACGGTGGTGTCAGTGCCGGTATCCAAACGATGAAAAGCATTGGATATGGTATAATTCATATCCAGGTCATAATTAAAGTAGTCTGCCGCCACGGTCAGCTCGGTTCCCGGCCGGGCAAAAGACCTGATATAGTTAAAGTTTACTGTATTCCGTGTGATATCACGGGCTCTCAAACGCTCTCCGCTCACTTTTTCGATAAGCTGGTGAGAGGCATTGAATATATCGGTTTTCGTTATCTGGGTTCGGGGAAGGTGATTTTCAAATACTCCCGAATAACTTATTCCCAGGAAAGTTTTCTTATGGGTAAAATCTATCCCGGTTTGTACACTGTTTATATTGTTTTTTAACGATACTTCATAGACTTGCTCTGTCTGGCTTAAGGTCTTTCCTTCCTCACTCAGGAAGGTATTATTCATTTTCAGTTTGTGATAAACCCCGTTTCTGACATAGCCGTAGTTAGCAAATATATAGAATTTCTCATTCCGCCAGTTAACCGCCAGGTTATTGTTCGTATTAAAGTTGATCCCTTGTCTCAGGCCGGAGCTAACATTTATTCCAAAGCCCCGTTGCGCATTTTTTTTCGTCTTTATATTTATGATTCCGCCCGTACCGGAGGCCGCATATTTAGCTGAAGGCCGGGTGATAATCTCCAGCGACAGAATCTGGTCTGACGGCATACCCTTTAAAAAAGTGGCCAGGTTTTCGCCCTGTATAAAGTTTTCCCGGTTATCTACCAGTACCAGAACGTTCGGTTTGCCCCGAAGGCTAACCAGCCCGTCAGAGTTCAGGGTAACACCGGGGGCCTGGGAAAGCAGGTCAAATGCATTTCCTCCACTGGCCGAAATCAGCTGACCTACATTAAAAATCAGGCGGTCGGGTAAAGATTCTATTATAGGTTTTGCGGCTGAGACCGTTACTTGTTCCAAATAATTTTGTACGGCTGATAATACAATCTGGTGTTGAGCTACAGCATCTGAAACCTCAAAGGGGGAAGAGATAAATTCCTGAAAGCCCGTGGATGAAACTTTAAGGAAATAGTGCCCCGACGTCACCGCTTCAAATTCAAAAAATCCTTTCTCATCCGTTACCTCAAATTTCAGCAGCAGGGAGTCAGCATAAGAGGCCAGTCCCACCACGGCAAAGGGCACGGGTGCCGACGTGGTATCTTTTACATATCCGGAAATTTTTTGAGCAGGAAGGGCAAATGACGGGAAAGCTGAAATCAATGTTAAAAGGAGAATACAGGTGTTCTTCATGGTTATAGTTGAAAAGTTTCCACAATATTCCGTGAAGCAATCCGATGTCTCAATAGTCCAAAAGACTATTGGATTTTAAAAATGATAAGAATTATAGAGAATTCTCAATGATGCCGGTACGCATACAAAGCTGGATGGCAGAAGTATTGTCTCTTACTAACAGTCTTTTACGCAGATTGCTCAACTGGTTTTTCACGGTAAATACGCTCACTTTTAAATCTGAGGCTATTGCAGGAATAGGTATTCCTTTTTTCCAGAGTAGGAGAACTTCACGTTCACTGGGGAGTACAATATCTTTTTCCACAAACCGGTTAGTATGTGAATGCCAGTAAAATACCCTTTTATGTGTGTAAAAACGCATCCAGAAGCCGGGCTGGGGAGCCAGAAGTGACTGTATATCGGAGAGGCTGTCAAAACTTAATTCCACGTTACCGGTATCATTAAAAGTGAGCGGCTGTGCCAGGTAGCAGCATCTGAATGTGGTATGATGGATGTTTTCCACCACTCCGCCTACTACTGCCGCCCGGAGTTCGTTTTTTTCTTCCTCCGTAAGTATAGCATACACTTTTCTTAACAGCTCCACGTACTTGTCGACCGTTCTTCTTTCGGGGACAAAAGCCGTGTAAATATCTTTTATTTTACCGAGCGGAAGTGCAGATGAGTAGCCGGTTAAAACATGAAAATTCCGGGTATGAAAGAGATACTCTCCTTCCGTGAAGTCAAAAAGAGAATAAACGGAGGCATCTATGGCTGAGATTTCCTCCATGAGGGCTATCTTTCGCAAGAGCTCGTCTGATACCTTAAAATGATGGATCAGAGGGCGCTCTCTCCGGAGCTCTCCGGCAAAATCCAGTAGAAATCGCTTATTTTCCAGGTAGTTCATAGGTAGGTCCCTTGTCGGGGGTACGATATTATGCTCTTCGTCAAACTCATGGTGACAGTGGTAGCTCATTGGGTATTATTGTCAACCTGAGCTTGCCGAAGGGCATACTATTCTTCAAGCACCTTTAACCAACGAAAATAAGTATAATCTACAAGAAATCAATAGATTCGGTATCTTTTTTAAAACCCCTTACTTCCATCCGCCCCCCAGCGCCTTATAGATATTAATAGACGCCATCAGCTGCTTCCGGTGTGAATCCACCATATCCAGCTTGGCCTGGATGGCATTCTGCTGTGCTACCAATACTTCCAGGTAGGTGGCTTTCGCGGAAATATACAGCTGGTTTGACGTTTCCACTGATTCTTCCAGCACCTGGCTCTGTAAAGTTCTCAGGTCGCTGATCTCGCGCAGGGCATTAATCCGGCTCAGCTCGTTCACTACCTCTGTATAGCCGTTCAGAATAGCCTTCTGATATTCATACATAGCAATGATCTGTGAAGATTTGGCCATACTGAACCGGGCTTCAATGGCCCTTTTGTTAATCAGTGGAGCCGTAAGTCCGCCTACCAGTGAATACGCAATAGACGCCGGTGTATTAAACAGGAATTTCGGGTTAAACGCCTGGTACCCGAGTCCGGCTGTCAGCGTCAGGCTGGGCAGGAACTCGGCATTGGCCGCTTTTACATCAAACCGGCTGGCCTGCACCTGGTAATTGGCCGCCCGGATATCCGGCCGGTTCAACAGCAGTTGCGAAGGAATCCCCGAAGCAATCTCCAGGGGCAGATCGCGGAACAAAAGCTCCATATTCCGCTGAATGGGTTGCGGATACCGGCCCAGCAGGAAATTGATCCGGTTCTCGGTTTCGGTGATCCGCTGCAGCACCTCCCGTTCCAGGGTCTGGGTATTGAGCTGCTGCGCCTTAAACTGCTGCACCACCAGCTCATTGGCCCTGGCCGCTTCTTTCTGGTAGCGGATCACATCCAGCACCTCCTCCTGGTTCCGGACGGTTTCAGTCAGTATCTCCCGTTCATTATCCAGGGCAATCAGCTCATAGTACGACAGGGCCACTTCAGTGATAAGAGAGGTGGTCACAAAACGGGCTCCCTCCATACTGGCCAGGAAACTGCTGTACGCCGCATTTTTACGGTTAGACAGCTTCTTCCACATATCTATTTCCCAGGATGACTGCAGTCCGATATAAAAATCGGGCAGATTCGTCGGAACGATCTTGCCGGGGGTCATCTCCGTAGAAATATTACCGGCGCCGTCCATGGTATAAAGGCCATAGCGGCGAATGGCCGGGGCAACGTTCCCTGAAACCGTGGGCCGCAGCGCCGCGCGGGCGTTTAATAAGCCTGCATTCGCCATTTCAACCCTCTCCATCGCAATTTTCAGGTCAGGGTTATTGGCCAGTGCCGTATCTATCAGGGCCACCAGGTGGGGGTCCCCAAAGTAATCCCGCCATTTTATGTCGGCTATGGTGGTACTGTCCGTATAGCGCTGAAAGCGTTCGGGAAGCGTTCTCTCCGGTACCGTAAAATGTATATTCCGGGTCTTACATCCTGCCACAAGCAGGATCAGACAGATGAGTTTAAATAGTATTTTCATTTGTATATAATTTAGCATTTAGCGATTAGCAATTAGATGTTAGATGTTAGATGTGTTTATGAACTAACATCTAACATCTAATTGCTAACATCTAATTTCTAATCACTCATAGCTTTACGCCTTTTTAGTTTTCTGTCCCAAAGTGGCAAATACCACATACAAACCGGGAATAATGATCACACCGAAGACCGTCCCGATCAGCATTCCGCCTACCGTAGCCGATCCGATGGTCCGGTTACCGATCTCTCCTGCACCGGAAGCCAGCATCAGGGGAATCAGCCCGGCAATAAACGCAAAGGAAGTCATCAGGATAGGCCGTAAACGCGCTGTGGCCGCCTCTACCGCCGCTATCAGGGGACTTACCTTCTGTTCTTCCTGGATAAGCACGGCAAATTCCACGATCAGAATAGCGTTTTTACCCAGGATACCAATCAGCATCACCATGGAAATCTGGGCATAAATGTTATTCTCCAGGCCCAGAAGCATCAGGAAAAACAAGGCCCCGAAAATACCTACCGGCAAAGAAAGAATTACAGGGAGAGGTAGCAGGAAGCTCTCATACTGGGCCGCCAGGATCAGGTAAACAAACAGCAGACACAGTGCAAAAATGATGAAAGTCTCGTTTCCTGCATTGGCCTGGTCACGCGAGGCTCCGGCCCAGTCATAACCATACCCTTTCGGCAGACTCTCCGCCACTTCCTTGATGGCGGTGATGGCTTCCCCGCTGCTGTACCCAGGCGCCGGCTGGCCGTTAATCATGGCCGAGGGGTACATGTTGTACCGGGTGATCTGCTCCGGTCCATACACTTTTTCCACTTTCAGGAAAGATGAATACGGCACCAGCTCGCCTTCGTTGTTTTTTACGGTCAGCTTCAGCAGGTCTTCCGGCTCGGCACGGAACTGCGGCGAGGCCTGCACCATTACCTTATACATCTGTCCGAAACGGATAAAGTTAGTGGCATATTCTGACCCGATCAGGGTTTGCAGGGTACTCATGGCATTATCTGCAGTAATCCCTTTCTGTGCCGCCCGGTCTTCGTCAATATCCAGCATAAACTGCGGGAAACTGGCATCAAAGGTGGTAAAGGCATTGGTGATCTCCGGGCGTTTGTTCAGCTCTGCCACAAAGGCGTCAGTCACCTCCTGCAGGTCTCCGATCTCATCCGAACCTGACCGGTTCAGCAAGCGCAGCTCAAAGCCGCTGGAGTTACCGTAGCCCGGCACAGGTGGCGGCCTGAAAAACTCTATGGTGGCATCTTTGATATGCCGGGTTTTTGCCGCCAGGTCTTCAATAATCTCTGCGTCAGACTTGTCTCTCTCGCTCCAGTTCTTCAGGCTGATCAGGTTCATACCATAAATAGCTCCCGTACCTTCTGACAGGGTACTGAACCCGGAAAGACTGGAAACCGTGCTCACCTCTTCCATCCCGTTAGCAATAGACTGCACCTCGTCTACCACTTTCTCGGTTCTTTCCAGTGTAGCCCCTGAAGGCGTGGTAATATTGGCATAAAAAGCTCCCTGGTCTTCTTCCGGGATAAAGCCGGAAGGGACAAAGCTTCCCACCAGGCCGGTAGCTGCACAAAACACCGCCAGTACACCGAAGGTGACCACATTCCTGTTGGCAATCACACGCAGCAGTTTCTGATACCGTCCGGAAATACCGTTATACCAGTTATTGAAGCTGTTGAAGAAGCGGGCCACAAGCCCCTTCTTCGGTTCTCCGTGCGTATCTTTCAGGAAGAGAGCACACAATGCCGGTGTAAGCGTGAGCGCCGTAACCCCTGAAAGCACAATGGCCACCGCCATGGTCAGGGAAAACTGGCGGTAAAAGATTCCCGTAGGGCCCTCCATAAAGGCTACCGGTACAAACACCGCTGACATTACCAGGGTAATGGCAATGATGGCCCCGCTGATCTCCGACATGGCCTCTTCTGTGGCTTTGAGCGGAGACAGATGCTTACTTTCCATTTTGGCGTGTACCGCCTCAATCACCACAATGGCATTATCTACCACAATACCGATGGCCAGCACCAGCGCAAACAGGGTGATCAGGTTCAGTGAGAAACCCAGCATCTGCATAAAAAAGAAGGTACCTACCAGCGATACGGGTACCGCAATAATAGGGATAATGGTAGAGCGCGTGTCCTGGAGGAAAATAAAGATCACCAGGGCCACCAGCAGGAACGCTTCTACCAGGGTACGAAGCACCACTGCGATGGAGGCATCCAGGAATGCTGACACATCATACCCGATAGTGTAATCCATGCCCGGCGGAAAGCTGGTGGCCTTCAGCTCAGCCATACGGGTCTTAATATTTTCAATTACCTCTTTGGCATTACTGCCGGGCCGCTGCTTGATCATGATAGACCCGGAAGGCTGCCCGTTTTCCTTGGAAAGCACATTGTAATCCTGTGAGTCAAACTCTACCTCTGCAATATCTTTCAGCCGAAGAATCTCCCCGTCAGACTTGCTCCGGATCACCAGCTCTTCATAGGCCTGCTGCGTATTTAATTTCCCGGTATAGCGAAGTACATACTGTAGCGACTGCCCCTCTTTTCCGGAGCTTTCCCCGATCTTGCCGGGAGCCGCCTCCACATTCTGCTCTTTCAGTTTGGCAATTACTTCATTGGAAGAAATATTATACATGAGCATTTTTTCCGGATTCAGCCATACTCTCATGGCATAATCACGGCGGCCCATCAGTTCGGCAAAACCTACCCCTTCTATCCGTTTAAGCTCTTTCAGAACGTTGATATCCACAAAGTTGAAGAGGAATTTTTCATCCAGCTCCTTATCATCACTCAGGATATTCAGGTACATCAGCATACTGTTCTGTACTTTTTCTACGATCACCCCGGCTTTGATGGCCTCTTCCGGCAGCTCATCCATCACCGAGGTCACCCGGTTTTGTACGTTAACCGCAGCCACATCCGGGTCAATTCCCGCCTTAAAAATGATCTGGATGATCCCCGTACCGTCATTCCCCGAAACGGAGGTCATATACGACATCCCCGGCACCCCGTTAATGGCTTTTTCCAGGGGTGTAATTACCGCTTTTACCACGGCATCTGCATTGGCTCCCGTAAACCGGGTGGTCACGTTTACCTCCGGCGGGGCAATATCGGGATACTGCGTAATGGGCAATTGCAACAGTGAAATTGCGCCGATAAGAACGATAAGTACCGATATGACGATAGATAACACCGGGCGGTGTATAAACTTTTGAAACATGATACTTACTGGTTAATTCTTTTCTCTACTTCTTCCCTGTTAATCAGCTGTGCAGCGACCTTCTCTCCTGCTTTCACCCGCTGAACCCCTTCAAAAAGGATTTTGTCGTCCGGGTTGATTCCGTCATCCACAATATAATAATGCTGTACCCGCAAAACCGGCTGGATAGTACGCTGCTGCAATACATTCTCAGCATCCAGCACATACACATACAGCTTATCCTGTACCTCAAAGGTAGACCTCTGCGGGATGTGGAGGGCCTCTGAAATGTGGTTATCCAGGATGATCTTGCCGCTACCCCCGTGCTTCAGAAGGCGCTGCGGGTTCGGAAACCGCGCCCGGAAAGCGATATTCCCCGTATTCTTGTCAAATTCACTTTCAGAGGTTTCTATCAGCCCTTTATACGGGTATTCTGCCCCATTAGCCAGGTAAAGCGTTACTTCACTGGTCACTCCCTCCTGCTTGTCCAGGATGAAGTCGAGATAATCTTTCTCCGAAACATTAAAATAGGTGTAAACCTCCGCATTATTGGAGATGGTGGTCATCAGGGCACCCTCTTCCACCAGGCTTCCCGTTTTATTGGGAATCCGGTTAATAATGCCGTCAAAAGGGGCACGGATCTGTGAATAAGAAACATTCAGCTTGGCTCTTTCTTCTTCGGAAAGGGTTTCGGCCACTTTGGCATTGGCCGCCTCCACCCGTGCCGATGCCAGGTCAAGTTCAGCCTTTGAAATAATATTTTTGTCAAAAAGGTTTTTAGCGTTCTCCAGTTCCAGCTTTATGGCTTTTAATTCAGCCTCTGCAATCTTTACCTGGGCCTGTGACTTGGCCAGATCCTGCTGGTTAATATTGTTACTGACGGTAAAAAGCAGCTGGCCGCTTTTCACGAGCTGTCCTTCGTCTACCAGTACTTTTTCTACAAATCCCCTGATTTTGGCGCGGATTTCCACATTCTGTTTTGCGTTAATCTCGGCTACAAATTCCATCGGGTTATTGGCCGGTTTAATGATAGGATGTGCTATCAGAAATTTATCTTCCCCTGCAGAAGTGGTTTCTGCCGGTTTTTCTTTTGAACACGAAACCGCCAGCAGGGCAATAGCTGTAATAAAAATATGACTCTTCATAAGAAGTGAATAAAATGAATAATGAAACGGGCCAAAGCAGATAAGCTATGACCTTACAAAGAACCGGAATAGTTCTGGAAAGAATTAGGAATGAAGAGCTTCCGGAGGCAAATCCTGCCTGTCGGGATGAAATTGGGGGCGGCTTATTTCTTTAAAGGGAATTCCTTTGTCAGACGGAACCTGCACGGATTCGGGCAATTCGGTCCGGTTTTTAAGGCCCAAAGGCGCGTAATCCGGATGCTCCATGGTTTCTTCCTGCGTCATTTTTTCGGGAATCCCCGGTAATGCTTTTATTTTTTTCAGGAAAGAAGAAGAGGGGAGCTTTTTTTCAGACAAAATATAACCGGACACAGGTTTTTCTTCCAGGATTTCAGGAAACTCTGATCCCACCAACAGAATGTGAAATGCCATCAACAGCCAGAAAAGCTTTGAAAAAATCCCGCTAATTTGTCTCATAGAACCAACAAATATACCATTTTTCTGCCGTGCAGAAGGGACAGGGATTTGTTAATATATGTTAATACAGCGACCAAAGACCTGTTTTTGTCTGCCAAATCACCTTTTCATTTTCTTATAATTGCCCCAAAAACCGAAAATAAAAACGGCTGCAAAAGTCAGGCATTTGATCCGGTAACCGGTCAGCCCGGTTTCCCAGAATAAGAAACGAAAAGGACCGGGCACCTCCCGCATAAACGTATCAGCAAACTGGTAAAGGTTTAAAATACCAAGCGCCAGAAAAAGACCAGTTAATACTTTCTGCATAATTTATCTCCTGTTTTGAAACCCAAAGATAGGAGATAATTTTCAGGCTTCATGCGGTTCTCTGCGCATATCTGCCCGCTATCACTCCTACAATCAGAATCTGCAAGGCATGGAAGAGCATTAAGGGCAGCAGAATTATCCCTACCGTGGCTGACCCTCCCCACAGCACTTTTGAAAATACCGTTCCGTGGACCAGCGATTTTTTGGTGCCGCAGAAAAGGGCCGTGATCCGGTCTTCGCGGTTAAAGCCCAGGCTCCGGGCCGTGAAGAAAATCAGCCCGTAAACTATCCAGAAAAGCATCAGCACCCACCCGCACAGGAAGGCCAGGCTTTTCAGGGGTATGCTGTTGAAAATACCACTTTCAAAAGAGTGAACAAAGCTCTTATAAATCACCAGCAATATAACGGCCCGGTCAAACTTTGTGAAAAATGACCTGAACTTCTGTGTCATTCCGCTCAGCTTCTTCTGCAGGAGCAGCCCGGCAGTGATAGGAACCAGAATCTCAAGTAGGAGCTTCATATAGATGGCCGACATATCGCCGCCTGAAGCTTTAAGAAAAATACTCATCCACAAAGGCGTGACCACAATCCCGATCAGTCCCGAAATACTGGCGTTAAAGATAGCGGCAGGGATATTTCCCCGGGCCAGCGATACCATCACCACCGAAGAAGAAACCGTAGAAGGCAGTGCCGCCAGGAAAAACAGGCCTAACCAGACCTCTCTGGTGGGGAAAAAGGGCTTAACGGCCCATACCACCAGCGGAAATACCACAAAGGTGAAGACCTGTATCAGCAGGTGAAGCCTGCCTTTGCTCAAACCCGACCGAATATCCTCAGGGCTGAGCTTTAAGCCGTAAAAGAAAAATACCAGGGAAATACCGGCACTGGCAAGCGTATCAAGGGGAAGTACATGAGCCGGCCCGGGAAAGAAATACGCCAATCCCACTACTGCCAGCAGGAAAAGAATAAACGGGTCACTTTTCATCAAGCCCTGCAGCTTCTCAGGAATTCTGCATCATCAGGGTAACCACTGATGACAGCTTGTCTTTCAGCTCTTTCCGGTCTACAATGAAATCCAGGAAGCCGTGCTCCAGCACAAACTCTGCCGTCTGGAATCCTTTCGGAAGATCTTTACCGATGGTTTCCTTGATCACTCTGGGGCCTGCAAAACCGATCAGCGAGCCCGGTTCGGCAATATTCAGGTCACCTAACATGGCAAATGACGCGGTAACGCCACCGGTGGTGGGGTCAGTTAAGAGGGAGATATACGGGATTTTTGCTTCATCCAGCAATGCCAGCTTGGCAGAGGTCTTGGCCATCTGCATCAGTGAAAAACCGGCTTCCATCATCCGGGCACCGCCTGATTTGGAGATCATCAGAAACGGGGTTTTACGCTTCAGGGCATGATCTATACCCCGTGCTATCTTTTCACCCACCACAGAGCCCATAGAGCCGCCTATAAAACTGAAATCCATGCAGGATACGGTAAAGGCCACACCGTTGATCTTTCCGTGCGCAGTGCGGCAGGCATCTTTCAGGCCGGTTTTCTCTACCGTGGCCCTGATCCGGGCAGGGTAGGCTTTGGTGTCCACAAAATTCAGCGGATCCCCTGACATCATATCTTTATCCAGCTCGGTGTATTTTCCTTCATCAAAAAGAATAGAAAAATAGGCTTCCGAACCTATTTTATCATGATAATTACATTTGGGACAGGTGTATGCATTTTGTTGATGCTCACGGGTCTGAACCACGTTTTTGCATTCCGGGCACTGATACCACAAACCGTCAGGGGTTTCCCGTTTCAGTTCCGTAGGAGTACTTATTCCTTTTTCTGTTCTTCTAAACCAAGACATATTCCGTAAGGTAATGGGGAACAAATATAAAGCAAAAAATAAGTACGATTCAATTTTAATTCGGCAGATTAATGAATTCGCCGGTCATTTTTAAAGTAGGTATTGCTCTGCTGACCCGAATTCCGGGTCAGGATACCAAAGCCCTGGCGAAGGCCCTGCTCATAGTTAATGGTAAGAATATCGCCGTTTTTGAAGATGTAGCGGCTGTTTTTCCCGTGCATTTTCCCCTTCAGAAATCCGCCTTCATAGCGGTCTCCGTTGGCCAGGAATAAAATTCCGCTGCCTGAATATTTTCCCTCTTCAAAGCTGCCCATATACCTGAGCTGCCCTTCCACAGAAAACTCCCGGCCGTAGCCGTGGCGTCGCCCCAGGTGCCAGTCACCTTCGTAACGGTCAAATGTGCGGGAGTTAATGGCTATTCCCCGCCCTTCCGTACAGTTTCCTTCTATGCAGCCTGTTTTCACTTCTTTTGCCACCGGAGCGGGGTTATCAGCCGTAGCAGTAACTTTCGGGTAGAGCTCACGGGCATTATTATACCCCGTCTCAATGGCTTTGAGCCTTACACTCCGCGGGGGGTGGGAGCTGGTGGTGTATTCCGGGGTAACGCTCCGGATGGCCGATTGCGCCTCGGAGAGTGTAGCACCCATCTGGTACATCACAAAGCCGCTGAACTCGTCGGCTTCCAGCTCCCGGTTATGATCGGAGCCGCCGCTTTTAATGGTATGTCCCTGAAGGTGATGCCCGATCTCATGGGCCAGGATACTGAGTGCTGCCCAGTCGGTTTTGGTAACGGAATTGAGCCGGCTGAAAAAACGGGCATCATAGACAATGAGCCTTTCGCCGTTCCGGGTAGCCGCAAAGCAGTTGTCCGTATTCGGGCACTCCATCACATAAAAGTTCTGTTTCAGGCCGGAGCGTTTTACAATGTTCTCCACGGCCATGGTCACTTCAGGACGGGTGGTAAACGCCACCAGGTTGCAGATTTCCTTTTCATCAATAGTGGTACCGAAATAGCTTTTCCCCACCACTATTTCAGTGTTCTGGGAATAGGCATTTACCGCAAAAAATATCAGGAAAGTCAGGAAAGATCTCATAAGCCGGAACCGGAATATGGAAACTAACGATATTCCGGCCGAAAAGGTATAAGAAAGGTCCGGTTTTTTATGCCTTCTCCAGGTAATCCACCAGCAGCCTCACCCCATAACCCGTAGCTGACTTCATCGACCCGAACTCGGAATCGGCAAAGGCGGTTCCGGCGATATCCAGGTGGGCCCATGCCGGGTGCTCCCTTGTAAATTCTTCCAGGAATTTGGCCGCATTAATGGCTCCGCCTATGGGGGAACCGGCCAGGTTCTTGAGATCGGCAATATCTGATTTGAGGGCGTCTTTGTAGTCGTCCCAGTGCGGCATCCGCCAAACCTTCTCGCCTGTGCTCAGGCCCGAAGCAAAAAGTGCCGCAGCCAGGTCATCGTCCGGCGAGATGAGGGCAGCTGCCTTATACCCCAGTGACATGATGGCGTTGCCCGTCAGCGTGGCCAGGTCAATCAGCACATCGGTTTTAAAATGATCCGTGATATAGCTCAGGGCATCGGCCAGGATCAGTCGCCCTTCCGCATCGGTATTGATCACCTCTATGGTTTTCCCGGAGTAAGACCCGATCACGTCGCCCGGTTTGATAGCATAGCTGTCTATACAGTTTTCGGTAATGGGTATGGCCCCGATAAGATTCACAGGGAGCTTTAATTTAGCCGCCATCTCTATGGTACCGGCCACGGCGGCTGCTCCGCCCATATCCGACTTCATGTAGTTCATGTTATCGCCCGGCTTCAGCGATACCCCGCCCGTATCAAACGTCACGCCTTTCCCCACCAGTCCGATAGTCTTTACCGCTTCCGGGTGACTGTACTTCAGGATACAGAATACCGGCGGGTTTTCCCGGCTGCCCCGGCCCACGCCCAGCAGGGCGTGCATGCCCAGCTCTTCGCAGGCTTTCGCATCGTAAAGCTCTACCTCAAAACCGCTCTCCTTTCCGGCCTCCGCTATCCAGCCGGCCAGGATCTGCGGCGTTTTATAATTGCCCGGGGCATCGCCCCATTTCATGATCCGCATCCGGGTTTCGGCAAAGTAGCGGCCCTTCACCATTTCTTCTTCCCCGTTTATTCCTTCAAATGAAAAACCGGGTGCTTCATCGTACCAGTCGGGTTTCCTGTCGCTCCCGCTCTTCAGCACCCCTATCTCATACCGGCCCAGGTAAATGCCCTGGCTTATTTCAGATACATAGTTTTTCTCCTCTTCGCCGGCCAGCCTGACCACTACCTCCCCTTTCAGGCGGTTTTTTTGTTTATAAAAAAAACTCCTTACCGCACGGATGACCGAAGCGCCATCTTTTTGTTTTCCCAGTCCCAGTATATCATACCGGTTTCCTTCTGCATCTACGTAAAAAACCTGCTCTCCCGCTTTACCGGTGAAATTTTCAAGATAGGCAGGTACCGGTAAAAGGGAGGCTGTATCCGCTCCTTCAAAGACAGGAATAAAAAAGTTCATTGCTTCTGGTTTTGATCAAAGCACAAATATACGCCTGAACAGGAGAAAATGCGCCAAATTTAACGCCAACGGTTCAGGTAGGGAAGCCAGGTGCTCTCAATATTGCCGGAATAATCCCGGACAAACATAACAAAAGTAGGACGAAACGGTTTCTGTTTCAGCGGCATACCGGCCTCCTCCGGCAGGCAGTCTCCTTTCCTGGAATTGCAGTGACGGCAGGCCGCCACCAGGTTATCCCAGCTGGTTTTTCCCCCGCGCGACTTGGGTAAAACGTGATCCAGGGTAAGGTCTTTGGAAGACCCGCAGTACTGGCACTGGTGATGATCTCTCTTAAAAATGTTCTGCCGGTTAAGAACGATGCTCTTGTAGGGAACCCTCACGTAACTGTGAAGCCGGATAATAGTGGGCATGGAATAAATGGCCGACACTGTTCTGAGGCATGCTGCATCGGCTTCTGCGACCATTTCTGCCTTGTTAAGATAAACCAGTAAAAATGCCTTTGGAACCGTACAGACACTTATCGCACTGTAATCGGCATTCAGAACTAACACTTGCCGCCCCATGTAAAGTTTAGGATTGTTTTTCTGTTTCCCGAAATTAGCAGGTATTTTTTATTTTACCAAACAATAGAAAAAAATTAATAATCCTTTGATAAACAATGTTCTACTCTCCGGCCCGGACGGTATGCGGCGGCAAGATCCGGCCGCTTAAACACAAAACTGTCAAAACTGGTGGAATAATGTCATGATTAGTTGTATTTTTGAACCCTACATTATTTCACCCGGAACCATTCCGGTATTTTTTTATTTGTTTGTATGAAAATTTCAACTCCCGGCAGAATCTGTCTTTTCGGAGAGCATCAGGATTACCTGGGCCTGCCGGTAATTGCCGCTGCCATCTCCCGGAGAATCAACGTTTCCGGAGAAAAAAGAACGGATAACAAGATCCATATCCACATGCCGGATATTCAATCCGAAGAAATATTCCTCCTGGAACCCCATCTGCAGTATACCAAAGAACGTGATTATTTTAAGTCCGCCATTAATGTACTCCGCAGGCACGGCTACCGGTTTGAAACGGGTTTTGATGTTCATGTAAACGGCAATATCCCCATTAACTCGGGAACTTCCAGCTCTTCTGCCCTGCTGGTGACCTGGATCCATTTTCTGACCCGGATGGCAGATACAAAACCCGCAGAAGAGGCCAGCCGCTTTGAAATCGGGAAATATGCCGTAGAAGCTGAAGTACTGGAATTTGGCGAGCCCGGCGGAATGATGGATCAGTACTCTACCGCCCTGGGAAATATTATGTACCTGGAGACTGTGCCTGAGCCCATGGCACTTTCCTACCCGGTTAAGCTGGGTACTTTCGTTCTGGGCGACTCGCTGGAACCCAAAGACACGCTGGGTATTCTCAAGCACGTAAAATTCGGAATGCTCGATATTATCCGCCAGCTCACAGCAAAGGAGCCTTCCTTTGATCTGCATACCTTCCCGGCAGCAGAAGCCGGACGTTTCCGGTCTGAACTTTCTGAAGAGCAGTTCCGGTTATTTGAAGGGAACCTTTCAGACCGCGATATCCTGCGCGAGGCGCGGGCCATGTTTGCCGCTAACGCCATTGACCAGACAAGAATAGGTGAGCTGCTGAACCTGCACCAGGATAGCCTCCGCGATGCCAAAAAGGTTTCTACACCCAAAATCAACCGGATGGTGGAAGCCTCGCTGAAAGCCGGTGCGCTGGGTGCCAAGATCAACGGTTCAGGCGGTGGCGGATGTATGTTTGCCTATGCTCCGAATAACCCGGAAGCCGTGGCCGAGGCTATAGAGCGCGAAGGCGGAAAGCCCTACATCATTGAAGTAGACGAAGGTACACGGATAGAGTAAGGATCAGAGCGCGTTGAGCCGCTGCTTTACTTCTTCGTTCAGATAGTCTTCCACATCACCGGTGTCTCCGGGAGCGCACCAGGCCTTTACGGTATATACAGTAGTGCCCCAGTCTTCCGAATTAAGAGAAACCCGCGGCGGCGGTGAGGTATGTATCTTTTTATTCTGAGCACAGACATCCAGGATAAGATTTTTCACGGTAGTGATGTCTTTCTCAATAGGAACCTTGAAGTTCAGCTCCACCCGCAGCGCCCCGTTTCCGGAGATATTGGTAATGGGTGCCGAAGTAATGGAGTTATTGGGAATAATGACCCGCTTATTTTCTTTGGTTCTTAAAACGGTATGGAAAATCAGAATTTCCGTAACCACCCCGGTGTATCCTCCTATCACCACGCTGTCACCGATCTGGTAGGGCTTAAAGGCCAGGATCATCACCCCGCTGGCAAAATTGGAAAGATTGCCCTGCATGGCCAGGCCTACAGCCAGACCGGCGCCCCCCAGTAAAGCTACAAACGAGGTGGTCTCAATGCCGAATTTGGCCGCCGCACTGATCAGAACCATGATTTTGATCAGGATAGAGATCAGCGATCCCATGAAAGGAATAACATTGGGGTTCACGTTCCTCCTCTCCAGGATATTGATCAGCCAGCCCCTTATACGATTGGCCAGCCAGAATCCTATAATCAGCGTCAGGAGGGTAAAGGCTATTTTAGGCATATAGGCCCAAACCACAGAAAGCAGCTTTTCAATAAGATGTTCAGGATTTGCCAGTAATTCTTTCATAGCTGCAAAGTAAAGAAAACCGGCCGGAAAAGCGGGAATTATTCAACTGATTGTCAGAAAATTATTCCTGATTCTTCCTAAATAAATTTAAAAGCTCTATCTTTGCAGTCCTTTTCCATAAGGAACTCATTATCTAATTAAAATTCAGCAGAATAGCCCGGTCTGCTGATGTATAAAGGGCACATTTTTATGGCAGATCAACAATTCCCTGCATTTGACTGGGACAAAGTAACCAAAAAAGGTATTGGCGGAGGCTATTCTGCAAACGAAAAAGCCGAGCTGGAAAAACTGTACGGAGAAACTTTCTCTCCGATCGAAGAAAAAGATGTGGTAGAAGCGCTGGTAGTTGGGGTAACCGACAGAGAAGTGCTGCTGAACATCGGATTTAAATCTGACGGTATCGTATCCCGTTCAGAGTTCCGCGACCTTCCTGATCTTAAGGTAGGTGACAAAGTGGAAGTTTTCATTGAGAAACAGGAAGACGCATTAGGTCAGCTGGTTATCTCACGTAAGAAAGCAAGAATTCTGACCGCATGGTCTAAAATTGAGCAGGCTCTTGAAACAGACATCATTGTGGATGCCCTGATCAAGCGTCGTACAAAAGGTGGTCTGATCGTAGATATCTACGGAATCGAGGCGTTCCTGCCCGGTTCTCAGATTGACGTTAAGCCTATCCGTGACTTTGACGTATTTGTAGGAAAACGTATGGAAGTGAAAGTGGTGAAAATCAACCACTCTAACGATAACGTGGTGGTATCCCACAAAGTATTGATCGAGAAAGATCTTGAGTCGCAAAGACAGCAGATTCTTACTAACCTGGAAAAAGGACAGGTACTTGAAGGGGTGGTTAAAAACATCACTAACTTCGGGGTGTTCATTGACCTGGGTGGTGTTGACGGTCTGTTGCACATCACTGATATCTCGTGGGGCCGCGTGAACCATCCGAACGAAGTGCTTAACCTGGATGATAAAATCAAGGTGGTGGTACTTGACTTCGATGATGAGAAAAAACGTATCTCCCTGGGCATGAAACAACTGGAGGCCCATCCTTGGGATTCTCTGGCACAAAACCTGGAAGTAGGTTCTAAAGTAACCGGTAAAATCGTGAACATCGCTGATTACGGCGCGTTCCTTGAGCTGAAGCCGGGTGTGGAAGGCCTGATCCACGTTTCTGAAATGTCATGGTCGCAGCACCTGAGAAACCCGTCTGATTTCCTTCAGATCGGTGATGAAATCTCAGCCGTGGTTCTGACTCTTGACAAAGACGAAAGAAAAATGTCACTGGGCATTAAGCAGCTGACTGAAGATCCATGGACCAAGCAGGATCTGCTGGCCAAATACGCCATCGGAACCCGCCACACCGGTACCGTAAGAAACCTGACTAACTTTGGTCTGTTCCTGGAACTGGAAGAAGGGATTGACGGACTGGTACACGTATCTGACCTGTCATGGACCAAGAAGATCAAGCATCCTTCTGATTTCGTGAAGATCGGTGATACCCTGGAAGTAGTGGTACTGGAACTGGATGTGGAAAACAGAAGACTGGCCCTTAGCCACAAGCATATCGAAGAAAACCCATGGGATACTTTCGAAGGTGTGTTTGAAGTAGGTTCAGTACATGACGCCAGCATCATTGCCAAGTCAGATAAAGCCGTTACCCTGGAGCTGCCTTACGGCATCGAAGGAACCGCTACCCTTAAAGGTATTGCGAAAGAAGACGGTTCTGTAGGTGAAGTAGGTGAAAAACTGAAATTTGAAGTAACCGAATTCAACAAAGACGAGAAGAAAATCACTCTTTCTCATACCAAAACATGGGAAGCTCCTTCGGAAGAACCGGAAAAGAAGAAAGCCCCTGCCAAGGCGGAGAAAGTGAAGCTTCCTGAAGCCGAGAAGTCTACCCTGGGTGACATCTCTGCACTGGCAGCCCTGAAAGATCAGCTGGTAAGCGAAGAAGCGGCTTCCAAAAAGAAAGCGGCTACTAAGAAGAAAGCTGAGACTGAGGATTAATATTCTTCCGTGGATATAAAAAAACGGCCCGCTGAAAAGTGGGCCGTTTTTTTATGGGGGAGTTATGGACTTCCGGCGGTTGAAACGTTGATTTCTGTTCTTAATTGCACCCGCATCTCGACTACGCTTGGTTCTCGGACTTCGCTTGGTTCTCGACTTCGCTTGGTTCTCGACTACGCTCGAACTGACAGAGCGGCTACCACTTGTCACATCGAGCGTAGTCGAGATGCGAGCGAAGTCGAGATGCGAGTGCGGTCGAGAACCGCAACCGTTTTACCTTCCCCTTTCTTAGTATATCGTCGCCCGCTGCCCTTTCACGCGTTCATCCGTCAGGAACTCATCAAATGTCATCAGCTTATCCAGGCAGCCTTTCGGGCCGAGCTCAATCACGCGGTTGGCCACGGAATTGGTCAGCTGGTGGTCATGCGACGTAAACAGGATATTGCTGTCATAATCTTCCATCCCTTTATTCAGCGCCTGGATAGACTCCAGGTCCAGGTGGTTGGTAGGCTCATCAAACAGCAGCACATTGGAGTTAGACAGCATCATTTTAGAGAACATACACCGCTGCTTCTCTCCTCCTGAAAGTACCGTACACTGCTTCAGGGCTTCTTCCCCTGAAAACAGCATTCTTCCTAAAAATCCACGGATAAAGGTTTCATCTTTCTCGGCAGAATACTGGCGAAGCCAGTCTACCAGGTTCAGGCTTTTGTCTGTAAAATAATCGGTATTATCATTCGGCAGGTACTCTTTAGTAATGGTTACTCCCCATTTAAAGGTTCCTGAGGCCGGCTTTTTCTTCTCCATCAGCACATCAAAAAGCGCAGTTACGGCCAGGCCGTCTTTGCTTAAGAAGGCAATCTTATCGCCTTTGGCCACCTGGAAGCTCAGGTCTTTGAATAGGTATTCTCCTTCTTCATTTTTATAGCTGAGGTTTTCCACCATCAGGATCTGGTCACCCACTTCCCGCTCCGGCTTAAAGCCAATAAACGGGTACCTCCGCGAGGAAGGCTGGATGGCCGTGATATCCAGCTTGTCAATCATCTTCTGACGGGCCGTAGCCTGCTTGGATTTGGCCACATTCGCCGAGAACCGGCGGATAAACTCTTCCAGCTCTTTCTTCTTCTCCTCTGCCTTCTTATTCTGATCGGCCTTCTGCTTGGCTGCCAGCTGGCTGGATTCATACCAGAACGTATAGTTACCGCCGTAAAGGGTGATCTTCTTAAAGTCCAGGTCGGCAATGTAGGTACAAACATTATCCAGGAAGTGCCGGTCGTGCGATACCACGATCACCGTATTCTTGAAGTTCATCAGGAAGTTTTCCAGCCACAGGATCGACTCGATGTCCAGGTTGTTGGTAGGCTCATCCAGGAGCAGCACATCCGGGTTTCCGAAGAGCGCCTGGGCCAGCAATACCTTCACTTTTTCAGCGGGGTTCATTTCGGCCATCACGGTATAGTGATAATCTTCTGAAATGCCCAGCCCTGAGAGTAGAGACGCCGCATCCGATTCCGCTTCCCAGCCGTTCATTTCGGCAAATTCACCTTCCAGCTCCGCGGCCCGGTTTCCGTCTTCTTCCGAGAAATCTTCTTTGGCATACAGGGCATCTTTTTCCTGCATTACCTCATATAAGCGCTCGTTTCCGCGCATCACGGTATCCAGCACCGTGTATTCATCGTAGGCATTCTGGTTCTGCTTCAGCACAGACATCCGCTCACCCGGATCCATGCTTACATTTCCGGTAGTGGGGTCAATATCCCCCGCCAGTATTTTCACGAAAGTCGACTTCCCTGCCCCGTTCGCCCCGATGAGGCCGTAAACGTTTCCGGGAGTAAACTTCAGGTTTACTTCTTCAAAAAGCACTCGTTTCCCAAACTGCAGGGAAAGATTCGATACCGTTAACATAAATCTGATTAAAAAATTGAAGTGCAAAGGTACGCATTATAAAGGGAAAAAGACGCCTTTACCCCGAAAATGCTCCCGGTTAGCGCCTTGTTCCTGTTGCTCTTATTAAGAATTTAATTTTTAAACCATTACAACCTGTGACACAAATTCAAAGTCACTACTATTAAATCGTCTTTAACTTTGATATTTAAATATGAAGACACTCTTTAAAATATCGGCCATCGTTGTTTTCTTAATGTCGTGTAAGAAGGAAGAACACGCCCCGGAACATTTATTTAATGCCAGAGGAAATATTTTAAGTGCAAATTGTGCAGGTACTGTTATACAGCTATTGAACGCCCCTGAAAACACAGGGCAGGATTGGATTCACCCGGATAAAGTTTATAAAAATGTTGTATTAGCTAATCCTTTCCCTGAAAATAAAAGCTTAATAGGGAGAAATATAGATTTTAAGTATACTAAGGTTGATTTCTTTAATCTTTCGCAACCCATATGTGATTTAGGTATAGTGGGCATAGATACCCTTTATCAAATTCATAGTTTCAAATCTGACTCTTAATATATTATTTTACTTAAACGCCTGCTTGGTTTTGAAATTCTGGATATAGGTATCTATGACGTTAAAAAGAATCTTTCTGGTCTCGGCATCCATTTTTTGTATATCGTTGATGGTGTTATAGAAAATTTATACTTTTATCGAAAACCAGGTACTTTTTACAGGCAACTCTCCCTCATCTTCTGAAGAAGGGGGGCGTGTTCTTTGTGAAAATGACTTTGTGCTCTTTGTGAAAAAATATTTACACAAAGCCCACCACGTAAAAGGCACAAAGATCACAAAGCAGATGAGGCCTTTTTCTGCCAATATCATACCCCTAACGGGGTACAGGAGAATGGATGGGACTGGTTTATTTCTACCGATATTATACTCCTGACGGAGTATTTCCGGATCATTCACCCAATCTGGGAAGTCAGGAACCACCTGTATCTTTATCTCGTAGGGATAGTTGTTCCCTGACGGAGTATCTGCGTATTATTCATGCCATATCAGGGAAATGAGGAACCATCCGCGCCTTTATCCTGTAGGGAGAGATATGTCGGTAGAAAATACCCCGCACGTTTCACCCTAATATCCCGTTAGGGATTAGATACTGGTAGAAAATACCCCATACCTCCACCCCCATCTCCCTACGGGCAATGTCATTACGTTAAGAAAAGGCATAGGGATTAAATAAATAACGGTAGCAAAAACTTCACCTTACGGCAAAAACACCTGCCCCAGCTTAATGGTATGCTCCTTCACCGATTTGTTATTTTGCAGCAGCACTTCCAGCTTCCAGTTTTTTTGCGGGGGCGAAGATAACATGATGGATAATTGATTATCTGATTTAGACCACCCGTTGTTCATCTTTTCCCCCTTTTCATTGTAAACCAGGATCTCCACGATTTTCTCTTTCGGATCATCCACCAGGAAGGTCATGACAGGACCGAAAGAACCATAATCAAACAGCGATTCAAAAAAGCCTTTTAACCCTCCCATCAGCTCACTCATTTTTTCGGCGTCGGGATTTTCTTTCTTAAATTTTTCCATCTCTTTGTTATAAGCCGCCTCGTTTTCCGCTTTCATCTTTTTCATCCTTTCTTCATCAATCAGGATCAGCTTAGCCTCAGAGTTCTGGTTTTTCAGAAGGTTAGTGTTATATTTATCCAGGACCGAGGCTATTTCTACTATTCCCTTATTCTCCTTTGTAGGGATAAAATAGCTTAGGGTAGCCTCCACCACATTCAGCTGAGCAGCATTGCGCGGGGGCGCCTCCAGTTTTAATTTCACTTCATTATATCCTGTATAATCATTATCAAAGCTGCCCACCACATGTTTCAGCTCGTTCCCGAGGTTATCGGTGGCCTTTATCACCGTTCCGATCTTAATCTTCCGGTTTTCATCTACCGGTATACCGTTCACTTTCAGGGTCAGCTCCAGGCTGGAACTCCGCTGATCCAAACGCCTTTCTTCCCGGATATCAGTCACCAGTACATTCACATTCTGGGCAAACCCTGCACTCCACACACACAGCCCGCAAATAGTCAATAGAATTGTTTTCATGGTCTTATTTTTTTGGTTTACAACAAATATAAGACTTTTAAAAGAGATTTATACGGTAACTTGTTTTTATTCAGACGCTTGCGACAAATCACCAAAAGGTCGTCCCTACAGGACTTCTATCAGGTATGACTTCCCTTTTCTACCAAAAGGCAGCTCCGATGGAGCTAAAAAGTATCCCGCACATAATCTTAACGATAAAATCAGACGCTTGCGGCAAATTACTCAAAGGCCGTCCCTACAGTACTTTTATCGGGTATGACTTCCCTTTTCTACCAAAAGGCAGCTCCGATGGAGCTAAAAAGTATCCCGCACATAATCTTAACGATAAAATCAGACGCTTGCGGCAAATTACCCAAAGGCCGCCCCTACAGTACTTTTATCGGGTATGACTTCCCTTTTCTACCAAAAGGCAGCTCCGATGGAGCTAAAACCGGGACGGAGAAATGAAACAAAATATAGTCCCGGAGGGACGATCTTATGGTAGAACAAGGAAAGTATCCGACAACAAAGTCCCGTAGGGACGGTCTTATGGTAGAACAAGGAAAGTATCCGACAACAAAGTCCTGTAGGGACGACCTTATGGTAAAAACTTCCCCTTAAACTTTTATTTTCCCGCTTAAACCCCCTTTTTTGCGAATGAATTCGTTTTATATAGTATTATCTGTTTATATCACGTGCTGAAATATTTTTATTGCTGTCTTTTCTTGTTTCTGATGACCGGCGCAGTGGCTGACCGCCGTCCTGTAAATACGGCCTCCTCCGAACCTTCTTACGCCGAAAAACAAAGCGCCTGGGCCGAAAAGATTCTTTCTGAAATGACCCTGGAAGAAAAGGTGGGGCAGCTGTTCATGATAGCGGTCTACTCCAATAAACGGGAAGCCGACTACCAGATTGTTGAAAACCAGGTGCGGAAATATCACCTGGGGGGCGTGGCCTTTTTCCAGGGCAATGCCCTGAAACAGGCCGAGCTGACCAATCGCTACCAGTCGGCTGCAAAAATCCCCCTCCTGATCGGGCTGGATGCCGAATGGGGCCTGGGAATGCGCCTGAATAATACCTGGTCTTTCCCGAAAGCCATTACCATAGGGGCCGCAAAAGAAGTGCAGCTGGCCGAACAGATCGGTGAGGAAATTGCCCGCCAGTGCAAACGCATCGGCGTGCATTTTAACTTTTCCCCGGTAGCCGATATCAATTCCAATCCGAAAAACCCGGTGATCAATTACCGCTCTTTCGGTGAATCGGTAAGCAATGTGTCAGAACTTACTTCTGCCTTTGTAAGGGGCCACCGCAAGTATAACATCATGACCAGCGCCAAGCATTTTCCGGGTCATGGCGACACCAACGTGGACTCCCATTATGACCTGCCCGTGCTGAACCACAGCCTGGAGCATATCCGTGACGTAGAATCGGCGCCCTTCCGTGCCATGATCAAAGACAGCGTGGCTTCCATTATGATCGGCCATCTGAATGTGCCGGCACTGGACAAGGGCGTACCCGCCACCGTTTCCGAAAAAATCATCAAAGGCTACCTGCAGAAAGAGCTGGGCTTTGAAGGACTGGTGATCTCCGATGCCCTGAACATGCGCGGCCTTTTAAAGAGCTTCCCGGTAGGCCAGGCCGAAGTGCGGGCCTTTAAAGCCGGAAACGATATGCTGCTCCAGACCGCCAACATCGACAGAGCCTACAAAGCCGTGCTGGATGCCTGCATTAACGGTACCATTACTGAAGAAGAGCTGGACGAAAGTGTACGTAAAATATTGAAATCCAAGTACTGGGTGGGCCTGAGCCAGTACAAGCCGGTAGATCTCCGGAACATTGCAGCAGACCTGAACAATGAAAAAAACAAAGAGCTCAGCCAGCTGGTCTATAATAACGCGGTGACCGTGACCCGTGATGAATTCGGGATTATCCCCATCAAAGGTCTGGCCACCGTAGAAATGGCTTCCATAGCCGTAGGCGCTGACCCCGGTAATCTCTTCCAAAGCACCCTGGAACTGTACGGGAATGTGACCCCCTACCTGCTGGCCGATAAGCCATCGGGTAACGCCGACTGGCAGAATATGGCTGACGAAGCCGTAAAAAATGACCTGGTGATTGTGAGCATTCATAAGGTGAGACAGTCTGAAAAGCTGGACTACGGAATTACCGAACCCACACTCAGCCTCCTCCGGGATATTCAGAAAAGATCGCGCCTGGTGGTTTGTGTGTTTGGCAACCCCTACAGCCTGAAATTCTTTGATGAATTTGAAACGGTGGTCTGCGGTTTTGAAGATGAAAGTGAAGCGCATATGGCGGCGGCCAATGTGCTTTTCGGAGTCAACTCTGCCAGTGGGAAAGTACCGGTCAATACGCTTTCCGCCGACGGTAAGCTCGACTACGGCTACGAAATCGAGAGCTTCCAGCGGCTGGGCTTTGCCATGCCTTCTGAAGTGGGGATGGATGCCGGAAAACTGGATGAGATCCGCCGGATCGCCCTCTCGGCCATTAATACCGAGGAGTTTCCCGGATGCCAGGTGCTGGTGGCCCGGAAAGGAAAAGTGGTGTATTACGAGGGCTTCGGAAACCTGAAATATACCTACGGTGAGCCCGTAACCCGCCATACCATTTATGACCTGGCTTCCGTGACCAAAGTGGCCTCCACCCTTCAGGCCGTAATGATGCTGTACGATCAGAAAAAGATAGATATCAACGAAAAACTCTCTTTTTACCTCCCTGAACTGGAAAAAACGAACAAGAGCAGGATCACTGTCAAAGATGTATTGCTGCACCAGGCCGGGCTGAAGGCTTTCATCCCGCTTTACGAAAGCACGCGTTTCGGAAGTGAGCGGCTGAATCCCTATTATTTCTCTTCCGATACCACTGTTCCGGGTTACCTGAAAATATCAGATGACCTGGCCGTGAATCCTGTCATCAAAGATTCGGTATTTGCGTGGGTAGAGAAAAGTGCCCTGGGTGGTACGCCGGGAAGTAAATATGTCTATTCTGACCTGGGTCTCTTACTGCTTCAGAAGCTGGTGGAAAATGTAAGTGGCCGGAACCTGGATGCATTTGTAGGCGCTAACATCTACGAACCCATGGGCCTGCATAACCTGATGTACAATGTTTTTCAGCAAAAGCCCAAAGAACTGATAGCACCTACTGAAATTTCAGGTGACTTCAGGAAAACCCCGGTACAGGGCATGGTGCATGATCCCAATGCCGCACTTCTGGGCGGTGTAGCCGGCCATGCAGGCTTGTTTTCCAATGCATGGGACCTGGCCCGCCTGATGCAGATGAACCTGAATGGCGGAAGCTATGACGACCGACAGTTTTTCTCCAAAGAAACCATTGATTTCTTTAGCAGAAACCAGTCGCGGGTCAGCCACCGGGGCTTAGGCTGGAACAAACCCTCCGGCCCGGGTGACGGAACGGTCTCCCAATACGCCTCTGACAAGACCTATGGGCATACGGGTTTCACCGGCACCTGTGTGTGGGTAGACCCCGAAGAAGAGCTGATCTTTGTGTTCCTGTCTAACCGGGTATATCCGTCTGCCTCTAACCAGAAGCTGATCAGGAACAAAACCCGTCAGCGGATTCACGATGTGGCCTACAAAGCCATAACAGATAGGAAGTGAGTGCGATATATCGCAGGAATATCCCTTTATGCCTACTCTTTCTTGAAGAATCCTTTCTAATTTCGTAAATTGGTGTTTAGGTAAATATTAATATAATCATTCTTATGAAAAACCTATTCTCTCTTTTGCTTATTACGGCAGTTTGTTTCTCCGGATGGGCCCAGGAAAACCTGGAATACCAGAAACCGCCCAAAGAAATTCTTGACCTGGTGGACTACGAACGGCCACCCGCCGTTTCTATGGATTCCAAAAAGGAATATATGCTCTTTACTTACCGGAATACGTACAAAACACTGGAAGAGCTGAACCAGGAAGAGCTCCGGCTGGGAGGCTTAAGGATCAATCCCGTTACCAATATCTCCAGCTCTGTTACCTATCTTAATAATCTCAAAATAAGAAAGGTAAAAGACACCCGGGAAATCCAGGTAAAAGGCCTGCCTCAGAATCCGAATATTACCCATATCACCTGGTCGCCGGATGAAACAAAGATAGCTTTTACCCATACTTCTGCCACAGGAGTGGAACTCTGGATCCTGGACCCGGCCACCGCCCAGGCCCGGAAAGTGGGTACCGGCCACCTCAATGCCAATATGGGAAACCCCGTAAGCTGGTTCAGAGACAGCAAAAGCCTGCTGGTAAAATACCTGCCCGCAAAAAGGAATGCCCTCATTAACACCCGGGTAAGTCTTCCTTCCGGCCCTATCATCTCTACAGCAGATGGTAAAGCATCTCAGAACCGTACCTACCAGGATTTGTTGAAAAACCCTGCCGATGAAGCCAATTTTGAAACCCTCATCACCTCTGAAATCTTTAAAGTAGACCTCACCGGGAAAAAAACACCCTTCCTTCCGGCCGGTCTCTATACCGATGAGTCTTTTTCTCCTGATGGAAACTATGTTATGGTGTCCATCCTTGAAAAACCATTCTCGTATGTGGTTCCTTTCAGCCGTTTCCCTAATAAATCAGTGGTTTATGACAAAACCGGTAAACAAGTAAAAGTGGTAAATGAAGTACCGCTGAACGAAACCCTCCCAAAAGGGTTTATGGCTGTAAGAACCGGGAAAAGAAGCATGAACTGGAGGGCGGATGAACCGGCCACTCTGGTGTATGTAGAAGCGCTTGACGGCGGAGATCCGGCTAAAAAAACAGATTACCGCGATGAAGTGTTTACCTGGAAAGCGCCTTTCACCCAACCGGCCGCTTCACTTGTAAAAACGCAGCAACGCTTCGCAGGAATTATCTGGGGCAATGAAAAGCTGGCCGTGCTGAATGATCAGTGGTATGACACACGCAGTACCCGCCGGTTTGTTTTTGACCCTTCCTCTAAAGCAGAGCCTAAGCTGATCTCTGACCGGAATTCACAGGATATCTATTCCAATCCCGGGAATTTTGAAACCATTAGAAACCAGTACGGCCGTTATGTATTGGCGGTTGAAAACGGGAAAAGCTTCCTGATCGGACCCGGTTATACCAAAGAAGGGCAGTTTCCGTTCATTGATGAGTTTGACTGGGGTACGCTGAAGACTAGTCGCCTGTACCAGTCTTCCTATACTGATAAGCTGGAAAGCATTCTTTCCATTGAAGATTTTAAAACCGGGGAGGTGCTGGTGATGATCCAGTCAGCTACGGAATACCCTAATTATTTCCTCCGTAACATTCAGAAAAAAACAGAGCCGGTGCAGATTACACATTTCAAAAATCCGTTTGAAAGTATCGGTAAACTGCATAAGGAAGTCATTAAATATAAGAGAAAGGATGGTGTGGACCTGTCCGGAACCCTGTATCTGCCTGCAGGTTATGATAAGGCCAAAAAAGAGAAATTACCCCTTCTGATCTGGGCGTATCCGCAGGAGTTTGTGGACAAAAACAGCGCAGGGCAAACTTCGCTTAACCCTAACCAGTTTACTTTCCCTTCTTACGGCTCATTTGTGTTCTGGGCCACCAAAGGATACGCCGTGCTGAATGACGCCGCATTCCCTATTGTAGGGGAAGATGGTAAGGAACCCAATGATACTTTTGTGGAACAGCTGGTGGCCAATGCAGAAGCGGCTATCAAAGCCGTAGATGACCTGGGGTACATAGATCCCAGGCGTGTAGCGGTAGGAGGCCATTCTTACGGGGCGTTTATGACGGCCAACCTGCTCACCCATTCCAACCTTTTTGCAGCAGGTATAGCCCGTAGCGGAGCCTATAACCGTACGCTTACACCTTTCGGATTCCAGAGAGAACAACGGAATTACTGGGATGCCCCGGGCGTGTACAACACCATGTCACCGTTCATGAATGCCCATAAAATGAAAACGCCGATCCTCCTGGTGCATGGAGAAGCCGACAATAACCCCGGAACCTTCACACTCCAGACAGAAAGATATTTCCAGGCGCTGAAAGGCCTTGGCGCACCCGCCCGTATGGTCATTCTTCCGAAAGAAAGCCACGGCTATGCCGCCAAAGAGAATATTCTTCACCTCCTATGGGAACAGGATCAGTTTTTAGATAAACATTTGAAAAAATAAGATAACCATTTAAACATATTTCTTACTAGTTTTGGGTATGAAACAGAAAAAAATGCAAGAAGAAAACCAGATCAATATCGAACTTACTGAAGATGTTGCCGAGGGGGTCTATGCTAATCTGGCCATGATCGCCCATTCTAACAGTGAGTTTGTGGTAGATTTTATCCGTCTGATGCCGGGAATACCCAAAGCCAAGGTAAAATCACGGATCATCCTGACTCCGGAGCATGCCCAGCGCCTGCTGCTTGCCCTGGAAGATAACATCCGCAAATACGAGGATACTTTCGGAGAGATCCGGCAGTCGGGTGAACCTGTACCTTTTCCTATGAATTTCGGAGGGCCTGTAGGAGAAGCCTGATCACCTTATATTAAGATAGATTGCCTATTTTTGTACTTCACAAAAACAGGCAACCTGTCTTTTTTTATTTTTATGACCCGTTTTTTTCAAAAAGAAATAAAGCTGAAACCTCAGAAAAGAGGCTTTCACCTGATCACTGACCAGGTGCTGAATGCCCTGCCTGAAATAGCACAGATCAGCACCGGTATTCTGCATGTTTTTATCAAGCATACCTCAGCCAGCATCACTATCAATGAAAATTTTGACCCTACCGTAAGAGCTGATTTTGAGCAGCATTTTAACGCTTCGGTACCTGAAAATGCCCCTTATTATCAGCATAATTATGAGGGGGCTGATGATATGCCCGGCCACCTGAAATCATCTATCCTGGGAAACAGCCTCCAGATTCCCATCACCGGCGGTAAGCTTAACCTGGGCAAATGGCAGGGCATCTACCTGGGTGAACACCGCAATTACGATACCGGCAGAAAACTGGTCATCACGGCCTGGGGTGAAACTATTTAACGCAGCGGAATCCCACATGCATCAGGCTGGTTTCAGGGGTAGATGAGGCTATTCCCCCTACCTTAAAACCATGACAGACCGTCGGATCACATAAAAAAGAGCCTCCGCGCTGGTTTTTCTCGCCGGGCCGGCCCTGGCAGTCATCATTGCACCATTGCCATACGTTTCCGCCCATATCGGTCAGCCCCAGGGCATTTTTGCCGAAATAGCCCACCGGCGAAGTGGTGAGGAACCCGTCATCCACCGTATTATGTGAGGGGAATGTTCCCTGCCAGAAATTAGCCTTATACACCCCGTTCTCCATGAAATCATCGCCCCAGGTATAGGTCTGGCTATACCCGGAGCGACCGTTCTTCTCTGCCAGTAAAAATTCTTCACTGCTGGGCAGCCGTTTTCCCGCCCATTTACAATAGGCCTGTGCATCATTCCACGAAACCTGTGTAACCGGGTGGTCATCGGTGGCCTTTTCTCCTTCCGGCCCGGAAGGGTACTCCCAGTATGCCCCTTTTACCAGCTGCCACCCGCCGGTAGTAAAATCAAATACCCCGCCATCACCGAACTTCTCTGCCTCTGTGACATAAGAAGTGGCCTGTACAAACTCTCTGAAGCCCGCCACCGTAACCGGCGAAATATCCATCCGGAAATCGCGGTTTACCCATACCATACCTTCTTCTTCTCCGGGCTTACACACCCAGGTGAAAAACAGCAGCAGAAGCAGACCCGTATTTCTTTTTAAATGATTCAAAGGCTTACAGCTCTCTTATGCGTATATGTTTAAACCAAACCGTATCTCCGTGGCCCTGAAGCGATATTTTTCCCTTTTCATGCGGAGTAGCATAAGCCCAGTTTTTGAATTTACTTTTAGCAATATCCGCTTTCCAGTCATCGCCGGCATATTCGTAATCTGCCACTTTCTTGCCGTTCAGCCAGTGCTCTACCTTATTGTTTTTGATTTTGATCTTTCCTTTATTCCATTCACCGGCTGGCTTTACGGCAGTCAGATCCAATGGGGCGTAAACATCATAGTTTCCTCCCGTTTTATGCACATCTTTGGGTGTTCCCGGGTAGTTTACATCATCAATTATCTGGTATTCAGGCCCGTACAGGTAAGGTTGTTCCTTTTCCCCTTTTTTATCCAGCACCTTGTAGATAATACCGCTGTTGCCTTTGGGTGAAATCTTAAATTCAAATTCCAGCTCAAAATCACCGTATTCCTTTTTGGTTACCAGGTCGCCCTCTTTACCGTCAGTAGTAAGTTCACCATTCACTATATTCCAGCCTGCCGTAGAAGAACCGTCATTTATTTTCCAGGAATACCAATGATTAAGGTCTTTTCCGTCAAAGAGCTTAACCCATTTGTTTTTTTGTGAAAATGCAGTGTTTCCAACGATCATAGCCATTAAAAAAATTAAGATTCTCATAGTTTTTCAGTTTTTTTATTCTTCAAATTTAAACGTAATTGCAGGTTCCTGCGTGAGTTTTGCCAAAGATTTTTTAGGCAGGGTCACCGTGGTCTTATTGCCCTCCGTATGCCATTTCACAGCTGTATTATCTTCCAGGATCATCATTTTACTGCCTTTCCGGGGAGCGTTTCCTTCCCACGATACCGTTTCTGTTAAAGGTGATTTATTTAGCCGGATAGCATACCGCCGGCTGTCTTTTGCCCGGGTAAAATAAAAATCACCTGATTGAAAACCCTCTACCGTTCGTGTTCCGTAAATGGCTTCCCCGTTTTTCCCCAGCCATTTCCCGATTTCACGCAGCCTTTCGATCTGCACGGGTAAAAACTCCCCTTCCGCAGTGGGGCCTACACCCAGCAGGAGATTCCCGCCTTTGGCTACAATTTCCACCAGGGTATGGATAGCCCATTCGGAAGACTTAAACCGGTCATTCGGAACATAGCTCCAGGCACCTCCCAGGGTGATGCAGCTCTCCCAGGGGTCATCTGATTTCCCGGCAGGAATGCCCTGTTCGGGAGTACGGTAATTCTCAAATTCACCGTGTACCGTACGGTCCACGATCAGCATGCCCTCCTGGTTCCTTCGTGCTATTTCAGCCACTTTGGGCATCTCAATCTCCTGGTCAAACTCCGGGATAGGCGCACCCCAGCTCAGTACCTCGGCATTGACGGTACTCCGGGGCCTTACCCAGCCGCCGTCCAGCCACAGGATATCCACTTTCCCGTATTCCGAAGTCAGCTCATTGATCTGGTTATGGGTAAATTCTTTGAATTTATTCCACCGCCAGGGGTGTTTCCGGATATCATAATTCACGTTGCGGTCCGGAGTAGCGTATTTATCCCACCAGAAATACTGCGAATGCCAGTCGGGTTTGGAAAAATACGCTCCTATCAGCATACCCTCCTTCCGGAAAGCATCAAAAACATAGCGGGTAACATTGGCCCGGGGGTCATTTCTGAACGGTCCTGCCGTGATCTTATAATCGCTGTACCTGGTATCAAACATATTGAAGCCGTCGTGATGCTTGGTGGTGAAAACCAGGTATTTCATACCGGCCTCCTTTGCTGCAGCGGCCCATTGCTCCGGGTTAAATTTTACCGGGTTAAACACTTTGCTATAATCCCAGTACCTTCTCTTATAATCATCATAGCGTACGGTGCTGTCACGATCTATCCAGTCTTCATTACATATGCTCCAGCTTTCCACTATGCCCGGCACAGCATAAATGCCCCAGTGAATGATCATGCCAAACTTCTGGTCACGCCAGTTTTCCAGGTTGGCTGCCACTTTCGGGTCGGAAGGATACTGGTAATCACTCGAAACAGGATGCAGGGTATTCTGAGCCTGCACCTTTATTGATAAGGTAAACAAAAGGAGGAAAATTCCTGGTAGTTTCATAGATGTACAAAAGTTCCGAAAGTATAATATTAACCAGAATTTTTTAAAATTCAACGGGATATAAAAGACTTTCTGTAGTGCTCACATCCTTTTTTTAAAATTTTGTACAGATATGCATTAAATAATATCGTCTATATTGCGTTGATTTGTAGGTGCTATCGTTATTATTACCAAAGCCTTTTTCAAGTGAGAGTTCACCTGTTCTTTATCCTTTTTTTTCCCTCAGTAGCCTTCTCTCAATGGAACTATAAAAGCAGGTATACCCAGGGATACTATGCTGAATTCGGCGGACTGAGCCGGGGCGCATCTTTTAACTACAGCCGCGTTCTGTATGAACAGCCAAAAGGATTTCTGGCCTCCTCTGCAGGAGTGGCTTATATCTGGGGCTACGCCACCGTTCCGGGAGAGCCCAATCCGGGAGGTTATCAGAACAGCGGACTGGGAATACCGCTGTCTTTAACCTATAATTACAGCATAGGAAATATTGAAGAAAGACTCAGAAGCCGCATGAGCCGTAAATGTATTACCAAACCATCACGGTATTATCTTGACTGGTTTGCAGAAGGGGGTGGCGGGATAGTTCCTTCTTTTTTCAATAAAGGTTCCAATGAAAAGAACAGGGTAGTTTACTTTGGTACCCTGGGTTTAAGAGCCCAGTTAAAAATCAGCAGGCCCTACCGGGAAAATGACCTGGTGATGTTTGTGAGAGGGGGCTTATCCCCTTTCTACGATAAAAAGACCTTTCATTTTTCCCAGCTGGGATCCGTTTACGGTTCATTTGGTTTCGGTATCTGAACCGTACCTGGTTCAGATACCTGAAATATATCAGATTTTAAAGGCCGAACTGCGCTGAAATCTCCAGCATACGGTCAATAGACCTCCGGGCAGCGGCAATGGTCTCTTCAGGAAGCAGAATCTCAGGCTCTTCGTTCTTCATACAGAGATACAGCTTTTCCATGGTATTTAACTTCATATGCGGGCAGTCGGCGCAGGAGGAACAATAGGTTCCGTTCCGTTCGGTGGCCGCCACATGAAAGATTTTATCAGGCGATGCCTTCTGCATCTGGTGAAGAATACCCGTTTCAGTAGCTACTATAAACTCCTTCTCCGGGCTGTTAATGGTGTATTTGAGTAATCCGGTGGTGGAGCCTATATAATCAGCATGCTCCAGAACCGCATTAACACTCTCAGGATGGGCGATCAGCTTGGCATTGGGGTATCGGTCTATCATCTCCTGAATAAGCCGGGTAGAGAACGTTTCATGCACCATACAGGCACCGTCCCAGAGAATCATATTTCTGCCGGTGACCTTATTCAGGTAGGCTCCCAGATTTTTATCCGGCGCAAAGATGATCTGCCGGTCTTTCGGAACACTCTCCACGATCTTAACCGCATTGGTGCTGGTACAAACAATATCCGTAAGGGTTTTCAGCTCTGCCGAACAGTTCACATAAGAAATCACCAGTGCATCAGGATATTGCTCCTTAAAAGCCTTAAATTTATCGGCAGGCGCTGATTCTTCCAGGGAACAACCCGCATGAATATCGGGCAGAACCACTTTTTTCTGCGGGGAAAGTATCTTGGCGGTTTCAGCCATAAAACGTACCCCGGCAAACACGATCATGTCAGCTTCCGTTTTGGCCGCTTCCTGCGATAAGCCCAGACTGTCACCTATATAATCAGCCACATCCTGTATATCAGCGGTCTGGTAATAATGCGCCAGAATTACTGCATTTTTTTCTTTCTTCAGTCGCTGTATTTCTTCTACCAGTTCATTATCCATAATTCTCACTTATTTATTCTGCCCTTTATATGTATGTTTGATCCTTTTTTCTCTCTGACGTTTATATTCTGACGGTTTTATTTTGTTTTGTCACACGTGATTTCCGGACTGCGTCCAATGATCTCCGGACTGCGTCCAGGAGCTAGGGATGTTAAGTTCCTACGGAACTATTCATCCGGAACTAATTAATATAATCTCCTCGTAGCTCTCTGAACCTGACTCTTGCCTGGGCGTTGAAGATGCTGCCCGGGAAATCCGTCAGTATTCTCCGGTAGAGATCCATGGCTTTCTGCTTATCTTTCAGGTTCTCTTCGGTAACTTTTGCCAGAAGAAACAGGGCGTCATCGGCCAGGATATCCCCGTTATATTTTTCCACAATGGTATTCAGATCGGCCACGGCATCATCTATACGGTTTACTTTAAGCAGGGTATTGGCCCGCATCCACAGAATCTCATCGGCCAGGGAGTGTGCACTGTAAGTTTTAAACAAAGTATCCAGCAAAAGAATGCTTTCTTCATATTTATTCTGAAAGATCAGCAAATCTACCTTTGAAAAACGTGCCAGGGCCGTTTCTGAAGTATCCAGGCCGGTATTGTCTTCAATCAGCAGGCTGAGCTGCATGGCATCATTGGATATCTCTTTGGAAGTAGCTTTTTTGAGAATATCCAGGATATCTTTTGAAAGAGAAAACTGGCCGGTATAGTACTGAAGCCGGGCGTTTTTCAAACGGGCAATTTCACCCAGATTATCCTCCTTTTGTGACTTTTCCACCTGCATATACAAAAGCGTGGATTCCCATGGCTCATCTTTAAGAATATAAATATCACCCATATCCAGCTTACACTGATCCCTGAATTTCGGGTTATGATTCACTGATCTTATGGCCGTTTCGAGGGTACTTATAGCCGCACTGTAATCATGCAGATAGAAAGCCTGCAGCAAAGCCATATTCCGCATGGCATCAGCAGTTTTAATGTTATTTCCCAGGTCAGCTATCAGGCGTTCATACTGCCCTATCAGGTCTATGATAGATTCATTTTCAATGGGATATGTATTTTTTACCACCTCCTCCTTACTCTTGATCATCCAGGTACGGGCATACGGATACAGCTCACTGTCGGGGTATTCATCCATGATGTACTGGTACATTCTGGATGAGTTTTTATAGTCTTTTGACATATAGCTCTGGTAAGCCAGTTCAAATACCTTATTGCCGTTCTGGTTCAGTCGTTTATCCAGTGAACGGGCCTGGATAAAAGCCCTGGCGAAGTCTCCCTTCTGAGCAAACCACCAGATCAGTATTTCCGAATAAAAGGTTTCATTAGGCTCATTCTGTATCTTTGTGAAGAGCAGTGATTCAATGAATTTTATTTCTTCATCGGTTACAAAAGCATCCTGTATAGTTGATTTTACGTAATCCGGATTCCCGTTTCTCCGGCCATAACCCAGTACTTCCTCAATCATCTTATCCTTCATATTCAGAAGGTTATAGGTCCTGGCCAGCCAGGTATCCAGCTTATACGGATTTTTAGTCACCTCCCTGTCTTTAAGAATCAGATTTACCAGTTGGTCCAGCTTCTGGTTACGATAAAAGAAATTCATCAGCTCTACCACCTTCATTTCCGATCCGGCAACCTCATCAATCAGCTTATCAAATTCACGTGCAGCCAGGTCTTTCCTGCCACTGTTATCATATACTTCTGCCAGGTCTGCCCGGTAAGAAACCGTATTTCCGTACCGGCTTATCTGGGATTTAATAAACTTCTCAGCCGTAGCATAATCTCTCAGCTTAAAAAGCACCATTACATACTCATTGTGAATAAGACCGGCATACTTTTTATCTTCACTGAGCTTCTTATATATTTCAGCGGCTTTATCATACTCTCCCTGCCGGTAATACGTATAGGCCAGCTCCAGTTCCTGTCCCTGACAGAAATGAAAACCCAGCAGCAGAATAAAAACCAGTTTTTTGATATGCCCCGACATAACTAATATAAATAATTTAATCTTTTAATTTAAATCTATTGTTTTATACTATCTGTGTTGATTTGTGGATACTTTCAGGTCATGTTATTAAATTTTTTCTCTTGTGTATAAGTTTTAACGATATTAACATTTAATTGTTTGAAATTCAATATATGCTTCTTTTTTGTGGATTAATTTCAGCTTATTTCCACGTTGAATTTGTGTATGAATAATTCATGTACTTACTTCCTCTTTAACCCGGGTTATCCGGTGAGCAAATGCTTTGTCTCTTTAACCCTCCCGGGAATTGTGGATTTCCTCCCTGTATTCGCCGGCTTTTACACAGACGAACCACAGGTTTGTCCACAGCTTATTCTATTTTTAAAGTTCTGAACTCATAATTTGCCCTTACCCGTAAGGGTTCTTTGGTAGTGACTATTTTTTCAGGTAGTGTTAGTTTTTCCAGGTTACCCGGATCCCATATTCCGTTGTCATTGGTGTCATAGATAACCGTGATATGATAAGTGCCCGGTACAATATGTTCAAAGAGAAATTTACCGGTGAAACGCTGTCTTGCAAATTCTTTGTTCCGTTGTTCATTTTGAAGTATGGCAATCTTGGGAGTTTCCGAATCAGGAGTCTCCCCTTCCAGTAAACCGGTCTGATCAGTTTGTAAAACAGGGTTTTTCAGCACAAAAACCGCGTTGGTATCTCCGAGGTAATTTTCAAATACGGAAGGCGGGATATGGAGCTCTGTTTCACGTTGTGCTTTGGTAACTACTTTTATATTAATATGTTGATTATCAATAATTTGTATATTTATTTTTTCCTTTTCCAGGGTATCGGTGAGGAAACGTATCTTACCCGTATCCATACGGATGACGGGCTTATCAAAGAAGAGCTCATAACGGATATCGGAAGTAAGTTCCTGCCCGTTTTTGATGTTGGAATTGATAGCCATGGTTTCTGTTTTCCGTTTCCTGTTTCTGTTGTCTTCCTTGAAATATATTTTTTGTTTCAGTGTATCTGTTACCAATAGGGAATCCTGCAGGAGAATTACGGTATGGACTGTATCGGTAATACTTTCTTTCAGCTTATAAAAATTGAGGTTAGATCCTGATAGGTGATAAGATAAGGCAATGGTGTCTTCCAGGTTTTCATAGGTTACCCGGGCCTTTAGTGCGTTTTTGTCCAGCTGAAGTACAAACTCATTTTCACGCGATATGGCTCTTTTAATTTTATTGCGGCTGTGATCAGAGCGGTATACTTCCATATCGGGCAGGTCTGTATTTGACTGGAGGTCAAGACTGTCAGGCAGGAAAGCCAGTGACTCTTCTTTTTGATCAAAGCGGAGATTATTATTTTTATCGGTAAAAGCCAGTAAGAAATATTTGTTGTTTTTTATGTTTTCCAGCAGGTATTTTCCAGAGGAATCCGTCTTTACAAAATACAAAGGTTTTTTCTTGGCAAAGGGCAGTGTGTCTGCCGGGTACAGGCCTACGGTTACATCCAGCCTGGGCTCTTTGGTGAAGAGGTCGGTAATAGTACCGGTTACTTGTAGTGAATCTATTTCATTTCCGGTGCTGATCACCAGTTTGAGATTTCGCGCCGGATTTTTTTCGGTGAGGTCTTTTATACCGTTTCTGAAGTTAAGGGTATAGGTGGTATTCTCTGCCAGGGGTTTGTCAAATTTCAATGTTACTACATTGTTTTTTACTTTGGTTTCGTAGGGGCTTCCGGGATCAGGTACAATGAACAATTCATTACTAAGAGCGGAAGCATCTACCAGTTCGTTAAAGGTGAGCCTGAATTCACGACCGGTAAAATTTTTTGTTTTGTTTTCCGGAAAAGTGGAAACCAGCTCGGGGGGTGTTTTGTCATTTTGCCCGCCAGTGGGCTGTACTATCTGTGCGCAGGAAAGTGCGATGTAGCTGATTATCAGGAAATATATTAGTTTTATTTTCATTTTTAGGTAGCTTGAAAACGCCTGTAGTATTTTATCAGTCTGGGGTTTATCTTTCGTTTTTGCCCTTCGACAAGCTCAGGGTGACAGTAGCAGAGCTATTAGCAAAGTACATCACCATTGTCACCCTGAGCTTGTCGAAGGGCAGTATAATAAAAAATCTCTTTATTTAATTTTTAAAACAATCACCTCCCCAAATATAACATTAACACCGAAATATCTGCCGGCGAAACCCCGCTGATCCGTGAGGCCTGGCCCAGGTTCATCGGTTTGGCTGACGACAGCTTCTGCCTTGCTTCAATAGAAAGTGATTTCAATGAAGCATAATCAAAATCCGGATTCAGTTTTATATCATCCAGTCGCGACATTTTTTCTGCCAGTAATAATTCTTTTTCAATATACTTTTCATATTTGATCTTAATTTCTGCCTGCTCTTTCTGAGGTTTGGTGTACGCTGAGGTGATAGAATAAAGGATTTCACTATTTTCAGATAGCTGATCTATATTTAATTCAGGCCGCTTTAAGAGGTTATAGAAAGTGGTTTTTTCCCTGATCGGAGCTGATTCTATTCTTGTCAGATAGGGATTAATCTCTTCCGGAGTCACTTTCGTTTGTTCTATTTGTTGAATGAGCTGCTCTGATTTTTGTACCTTCTCCTCTACTTTTTTGCGTCTTTCTTCGGAAGCCAGGCCTATCTCAAACCCCTTTGGTGTGAGCCGTATATCTGCATTATCCTGGCGTAAAATAGTTCTGAATTCAGCCCTTGAAGTAAACATTCTATAGGGTTCATCCGTACCTTTATTTACCAGGTCATCAATCAATACACCTATGTAAGCCTCATCTCTTTTGAGGTAAAATTCACTTAATTCATATGCTTTTCGGTGAGCATTAATACCCGCTATCAATCCCTGGGCACCGGCTTCTTCATACCCGGTGGTCCCGTTTATCTGCCCTGCAAAGAACAGATTTTCTACTAAACGGGTCTCTAAAGTGAGTTTTAACTGGGTTGGGGGAAAGTAATCATACTCTATGGCATAACCTGGTCTCAGCATTTTTACATTTTCAAAACCGGGTACTTTGGTTAGGGCAGCATATTGAATATCCTCCGGGAGAGAGGTAGAAAAGCCGTTTACATACATTTCAATGGTGTTTCTTCCCTCAGGTTCCAGGAAGATCTGATGGCTGTCTTTTTCAGCAAAGCGGTTGATTTTGTCTTCCACTGAGGGGCAATAGCGGGGTCCAAGACCCTTTATTCTACCGTTAAACATGGGCGATTTATCAAACCCTTTTCTTAGTTCTTCATGAACGGTGGTGTTGGTATAAGTAATCCAGCAGGAGTTTTGTTTTGTCAAATGTGGGGTATCCGTGTACGAAAATTTCTCAGGGTTTTCGTCCCCCAACTGTTCCTGCATTGCATCATAATTGATGCTTCTTCCGTCTACTCGGGGTGGGGTTCCGGTTTTCATTCTTCCTGATTCAAAGCCAAGAGATACCAGTTTTTCAGTGATTCCAAAGGCTGCTGATTCCCCTGTCCTACCCCCTCCAAAACTCTTTTCGCCTATATGAATACGTCCGTTAAGAAAAGTTCCGTTGGTTAAAACTACCGTTTTAGCTTTTATTTCCAGACCCAGAGATGTTTTTACACCCATTATCCGGTTATCTTTTACTAAGAGATCTGTCACCATTTCCTGCCAGAATGAAACATTTTTATTCTTTTCCAGCTTATCACGCCAGTTGAGAGCAAACTCCATACGGTCAGATTGGCATCGAGGAGACCACATAGCAGGACCTTTGGAGCGGTTTAGCATGCGAAACTGGATCATGGTTTCATCAGAAACTATACCTGACATCCCTCCCAGGGCATCTATTTCTCTGACAATTTGCCCTTTTGCCACCCCTCCCATGGCCGGATTACAAGACATTTGAGCAATGGTTTGCAGGTTCATAGTTACCAGAAGTACCTGAGAACCCATAGTGGCGGCGGCGTGTGCTGCTTCACATCCGGCATGGCCGGCTCCTACTACAATTACATCGTATTCACTAAACATACACTTTGATGTTTCACGTGAAACATAACTCTTCATGTTTCACGTGAAACTTTTTAATTTATTCTTTTGAAATAGTTATCTGTTTGATTTTTATAAAAAGGTGTAAAATTAGGGGGAGTGGTTCTTAATAACTCTACCTGTTTTTCTTTTTCTTTTTTGAATTTTTCAAGGTCCGGTGGACTCGGCTTGTTAATTTTAGTAGCCGTTCTACCCTTTCTTGTAGGATCCATCTCCTGTTCTTTTATAGCTTTGTCTGCTTCGAGTAACCGTGTCTCAATCTCTTTCTGCCGGCGTTTTAATTCAGGATTTACTCGTTTGTTTACCAGATCTTCTTCTGATTTTTCCATTTCTTTCTGAAGCTTTTCCAGTTCATTTCCTAGCTTTTTGCCCGCCTCTGTACCGTTGAGCTCCTCCTGCATTTGTTGAAGTTGTTTTCGCAGCTTAGCCTGCTCGTTCACTATTTTTGCAATTTCTTCTGATATTTCCCTCTGCGTCTTACCTTCTGTACCTATACCTTGTATACGTTCATTTATCATCTTTTGTTTTTGACCGAAATCACCGGGTTTGTCACCGGGCTTACCCTCTCCCGATCCCGAAGACGACATCTGTTGCTGCATCTGTTTAAATACATCACTGAGCATAAGCGCCAGGTTATTCATAGAGGTCATGGTAGATTGCTGCTTAGCTGCAGCATTAGGAAGCTTACGTTCACGAATCAGCTTTACTGACTCGTCAATATTATTTTTCATGGAGGTTACTTCTTTAGTCACCATCGCCTCTAATTGCATCACCCGGCCTGCCAGTGCAAAAAGTGAATCTTCAATGATCTTGGCATCGTTAGAGATGTTTAACTGTTCCTGTGACATTGGAACGAAACGAGGGTCTGAGACAGCGATCGTCCGGAAATTTTTCATGATACGTTCCTGGTCATGCGATATCTTGATCAGGTTTTCCAGAATTTCTCTTAATGAATTCATGTCCATTTGAGTCTGCTGCATTTCAGCTGACTGCATTTGCTGCTCCAGGGCATCTGCCATATCTTTCATTTTCTTAGCGGCATTCTTTTGTGATTTAGAAGCAGAATCGGTTTTCTTCTGCTGTAAGTCAGATTTGGCCTTCTTCTGTTCCTGCTGGATGTCCTGCTGTTCCTCTTCACGCGGATCAAATGATTTATTCAGATCATCGCTTTGTTTCTCTATATCTTCCAGTTTTTTGGATAGATCGTTGAATTCTTTATTGAGGCTCTCCTGCTCATTTTCCAGTTTCTGACTTTCTTCTTTTCCGGCCTTCTCAGAAAGTTCTTCCTGCTTTTCACTTAAATCACGCAGATCTTTGACCGTTTCTTCTATTTTCTGCTTACGTTGAAGGTCTTTGAAAAGATTCAGCGTGCGATCTAACTCTTTGTCGAGGTTGCGCTGCTGACGATTAAATTTTTCCAGCTGGTCCAGTGATTTTTCATCCAGGCTCTTTTCCAGCATCTTCTTTAGTTCTTCCAGCACCTTAGAGTCTTCATTTTTCATCAGATCGTTCAGCATTTTCTGAAGCATCTCCATTTTCTCTATCAGCCTGGGATCCTGCTGATCAAAACGGTTTTGCTTTTCCAGTAATTCCTGAAGCTGATCTTTTAATGCCTGCAATTCTTTATTCAGTTCTTCCTTTTTTTGTAATAGCCTTTCCAGGTCTTTTTTATCCTGAAAGTCTGTTTCTTTCTTCTTCTTTAAATCATTTTCCAATGCATTCAGGTCTTTTTTGAAATCTTTTGATTTCTGTACCAGCTCCTCAAATTTGTCCTGGGTCTTATTCACTTCTTTTTCCACATCCTGTGAATATTCTTCTGAGGTGGGCATATTAAAGGTTAAAAGCGAAGATTTGGTAGATTTTCTTCCGTTAACGCCGTCATTGTCGGTTACAATCAGGTAGTACTCCAGCTGGTCGTTCTTTTCCAGCCCCAAAGTGTTCAGATCTACCTGGTAGAAGAAGGTTTGTGATAAAGAAGTTTTGTTGAAAGGTATTTTTATAAGACTAAAGTTTTTCTCATGGGTTTTCCGGTAAGCAAACTGGAAATCAGAAATACCGTAATCGTCTGAAATGGTACCTCCTATCCCGATATAATTATACAGGGAAGAATCCGAGATTTGTTCAAAGTTAATTTGTGGATATCTGTCGGGGATAACGTTGATAAAGTAGTTGATAGGGTCTGCATTTTGTGAATTACTGTTTTTAAGAGCTATCTCATAAGCTGTTGTTCGGGATATTTTTTTCTCATAGTTATAATCGGTGAAGAGACCTTTTTCCACATTCACTTTTTCCGTACTATCAAAGATCATTTCAAAATGATCTGTTTCATCCGTTTTAAAAATCCAGCGGATGACCGTTCCTTCAGGTACCACCAGGTTACCCACATTGTCAAATTCTTCTGATGGCTTACCCAGGTAAGACGGGTATTTCAACGATACATTAAACGACAAAAGATTAGGACGGGACACCAGGTTGATCCGGAAGGAATTAGACGTATACCCGCCGGCCAGGAAATGAAAATCAGTACTTTCCTGGATATGGCTGAAGGTATAATCAAAGGTACGCTCATCGGAAATGTTCATTTTATATTTCCGGCCATTGGATACCAGGAAAACCTCTTCAGGAAGAGAGTTGCCCTGCAGGCGAAGATTCAGCCTGAAATCTTCGTGCTTGATGGCGTCCAGCTTTTTGTTCAGAATTTCAAACTGAAACGGAGCCGGCTCGGCAAAAGTTTTATTGAACTTAACAATACGTTCCGTACTGTTAAAAAATGCAGGGGCGACTGCTGATATCAATAGAACCAAAAGAATAGGTGGAACGGCATATTTCAGATACTTTCTGTTCTCTTTCAGGTTAATGGCATCGGCAAACCGTACCAGCTTCAGCTCTTCTGTTTTCTGGGCAATACCCGCTTCTAAAAGCGCGTTTTGTGCAGAAGACAAGCTGGCCAGCTGCAGGGTATTCAGCAGTTTATCTTTTACGTCAGGAAAGAACCGGCCTATCTGAACAGCGGCTTCCTCATCAGTAATAGGCTTATTGATGTTTAAAAGGTGAAAGGCAGGTTTCAGGATATATTGTGCGAGAGTATAGGCACATACCCCTATAAAACAGAGGAGAAGTATTACCCGGAAGGGTGTACCAAACCTCCCGAAATATTCCAGGAAATTCACCGCCAGAAATACAGCCGCTATCAGGGCGATACTAATAAGCGCACCCTTAATAAGCTGATTTTTGTATAATTTTTTCTTATAATCGGCTATTTTATCGAGTGTTGATCTGATGGCAGTATTCATAACGCTTTAAAGGTTTAAATCGAGTGATACCGGGCAGTGGTCAGACATAAATACATCAGCATGTATCTTAACGTTCTGCAGGGCATCGTGTTCCATATTTGCTGCAAATATATAATCTATCCGCCAACCCAGGTTTTTTGCACGTGATCCGGCCCGGTAAGACCACCACGTATAATGATGCGGGTCTTTCACCTTATGCCGGAAAGTATCCACAAAACCGGTGTTGATAAATTTTCCCACCCAGGCCCGCTCTTCCGGAAGAAAGCCTGAAGTCTTTGCATTGGATCTGGGATTGTGGATATCGATATCGGTATGACAGATATTCACATCACCGCAGATTAGCAAAGGCTTTCCCTCCTTTTTCAACTCTTCGGCGTAGACATAAAAATCATCCAGGAAACGATATTTTACTTCCTGTCGCACATCGCCCGTGGTTCCGGAGGGAAAATAGGCAGAAACCAGGTTAAACTGATCATAACTGGCCAGCAGCACGCGTCCTTCAGCATCATACAGATCATGCTCTATGCCTTTAACTAACTGATTTACAGGTATTTTAGATAATATGGCTACCCCTGAATAACCTCTTTTAAGCGCCGGATACCAGTAGCAGTGAAAGCCCATGTCATTGAAAACCGGCTCAACCAGCTGAGTTTCAGCCAGTTTTATCTCCTGCAGGCAAAGAATATCCGGATTTTCGGCTATCAGCCACTCCCTCAGGCCCTTATTAAGTGCCGAGCGGATACCGTTTACGTTAAAAGTAATGATTTTCATTTTTGTAATATAGTTCCGGGTAAAGAGTTCCGCGTACGTTAACCCTCAATTATAAATCGTCACAGGTGCACTCCCACTTCTTCCCTGAAGTAACGTATCACATAATGTTTTAAAAGGTCTTCCTGTCCAAAGAGGTCGATAGGCGGGATTTCACGGGTTTGCTTCCAGTGAGGCCACCCCTCTTCATCTTTTCCGGCCAGTTCGTAAAAACCGCCCAGGCTGAGCACTTTGCAAATCGCAATGTGCATCAGATCCTGCTTTTGTTCTTTATCAAACCGGAGGGCTCCCTTGCCCAGTTCCTGCACCCCGATAAGAAAAAGAACCCCGTTCAGATCTTTTGGCTTTCTACCGGTGGTTTGTTCTAAAAAACGAACTAAATTGCCCCATATTTCCTTATTTTCTAACGACATACAACTACTTATGAAAAATTTTCTTACCTCTTTTGGCCGGTATCTCCTCGACTTTGCCTACCCCCGTATCTGTGTAGCCTGCGAGATGCAGATGACCGATACGGAAAGTGCGATCTGTTTTGAGTGCCAGTGGGCATTACCGCGAAATACTAACCTACTGATACATAACGAATCTCAGGAAAATAAGTTCTGGGGAAGGGTGAAAACCGGCGGTATTTATTCTTTTTTGAGCTTTTCAAAGGGTGGGAAAGTGCAAAATATACTGCATGCGCTCAAATACCGGAACCAGCCGGAGCTGGGGGTTTTCCTGGGAAAACTATGTGGAAAAGCCCTGAAAGCCCTGAACTTATTCGCAACAGCCGATTACCTGATCCCCGTGCCTTTGCACCCATCACGCCGGAGAGAACGGGGCTATAACCAGGCGGAGCGGATAGCTGCGGGCATCGGGGAAATCCTGGAAATACCCGTGCGCGAAGACCTGCTCATCCGGCATAAACCGACCCGTACCCAAACCCGGACCGGTGGCCGTTTCAGCCGCTATAAGAACCTTCAGGGGGTATTTGGCAGCCCTTCAGAGGCCTCAGCCGTTCTTAAAAATAAAACGGTGATCCTGACAGATGACGTGCTCACCACCGGAGCCACGCTGGAAGTGGCTGCTTCCGCACTTTGGGAAACCGGCATCAAAGAGCTGTACATTGTTACCCTTGCGGCGGTGAAAAGAACCTGAATTCTTCTATCTTTGAAAAAAATAAAAAAAATTGAAGCCATTTTATACCGAAACCCGGATCCGCTGGTCAGACCTGGATGCCAACCGGCACCTGGCCAACGCTTCTTACATGAATTTTACATCCTACGCCCGGATGGCCTACCTCCGGCACCTGGGGATCAGCATTGCCGATTTAGCCCGGTATAACCTGGGCCCGGCCGTTTTAAGGGAAGAATTTTCTTTCTTCAGGGAAGGGTACGATAACGAGGAAGTCATTATTACCGCCGAGCAAACCGCTCTTTCTGAAAAAGGGGAAATATTTGAGTTTACCCATAACCTGTATAAAAAAGCCGACGGCACCCATATGGCTTACTCCCGTATTCTGGGCGTATGGTTTTCTATGGATGAGCGTAAAATTACCCCGTTGCCGGCCGAAATGCTGGATAAGCTGAAAGCAGGTACGGATATTTCCGGGCTCAGGCGCCTGACGATGAACGATATAAAAGAATTACCTGTAAAACCGCAGAATACAGATATTTCAAAGCTGCTGTAAATGAACCGGGAACAGATTTCAGGGAAAGTGTATACCCGTGAAGGAATGATCAAACGGGTACTGGCAGAAAGAAGGGAAAGGGCAGCCAGGGCGCAGTATACACTGGTTCCGGCCGGTAACATCTACGGAGAACACCTGCTGATCACACCACAGAAAGCAACGTACAAAATAACTTTTCGTGATTTTGAGAAGAAAACGGGGTATTGCAGCTGCTCTGATTTTGCTACCAATAAACTGGGTACCTGCAAGCATCTGATGTATGCTTTTGAGCATTTTAAAGTTAAAAAGACCCTTCCACCCTACCCCTTCATAGAAATCTTCCTGGATCCGCTGAATGACTACCGCATTACCTGGTACTATCCTCATGCCTTACCCGGGCCCGTTCAGGCCCTGATCAGGCTTTATTTCGGCCGGGAGAGGCATATTCCACCCCAGAGAACCCTGATGTTCCTGGGGTTTGTGAAAGAAGCGGCAAAATACGGGGAAATCCTGGTGCGGCCGGAAGTGCTGGATAAAACCGAGCGGGAGTTTGAGCGGCATCTCCTGGAGCAGAAGCAGGAGAATGTACAGCTGAATTATTCGCTGATCAAAGCAGAGCTTTATCCTTATCAAAAAGAGGGAATTGCCTTTGCTACTTTCCGGAAAGGAGTCATTATAGCCGATGAAATGGGCCTGGGAAAGACGCTGCAGGCCATTGCCACGGCAGTGTTCAAGAAAAAAATATTTGGTTTTAAGAAAACGCTGGTGATCTGCCCGGCTTCACTGAAAGTCCAGTGGAAAGAAGAAATTGAAAGATTTACAAAAGAAAAAGCAGAGCTGGTAGAAGGTACACCGGCGCAGCGGGCAAAGAGTTATACCCGCTCAGAAGCGTTTTTCCTGGTGATCACCTATGAAACCGTGCTGCGTGACGTGTCTGCTATCAATGAGGCCGGGATGGATTTTATCATCCTGGATGAGGCCCAGCGCATCAAAAACTTTGAGACCCTTACCGCCACCGCTATTAAGTCATTGCGAAAAAATCACAGCCTGGTGATTACCGGTACGCCCATAGAAAATAAGCTGTCAGATATCTACTCCATTGCCGGCTTTATTGACCCGGGTCTGCTGGCACCCCTGTGGGAATTTTCCTACCAGCATTGTTATTTTGATCCGCAGAATGAAAACAGGATCACCGGCTATTATAACCTGCAGCTATTAAAAGAAAAGCTGAAGCCGGTACTGATTCGCCGGGAAAAGAAGGAGGTGCTGGAGCAGTTGAACCGGATAACTACCGTAGATGTTCCGGTAGAAATGCACCCGGTTCAGGCCGATTACCATGCTGCTTATGCCCGTATGGTTTCTGCTATCCTGGCTAAAAAGGTAAAAACACCCTACGACTGGCAGATGCTCACCCTTCACCTCCAGAATATGCGAATGGTGTGCGATTCCACTTTCCTGGTGGATAAAGACACGGAACATGCCCCTAAATTAAATGAACTGGAAGAAATTCTGCTGGAAAAGCTGGATATACATAATAATGAACGCAAGATTATCATCTTTTCGGAATGGACCACCATGCTGGATATCATTAGCCGCATGTTGACTAGAAACGGGATAAGTTTCGCTGAACTTACGGGAAATGTGCCGGTAAAAGAGCGTAAAAAGGTAATCCGGGAGTTTGAAGAAAACCCGCACTGCCGCATATTTCTCTCCTCAGAATCGGGCGGAACCGGGCTGAATCTGCAGGTAGCTGATACGGTCATCAATTTTGAGCTTCCATGGAACCCTTCCAAAATGAATCAGCGGATTGGCCGGATCGACCGCCTGGGCCAGAAAAGTACCTATCTTACGGTAATTAACCTGATTATGCGCAATTCAATAGAGATGAAAGTGGCCTCAGGGCTGGCGGTAAAGCAGGATTTATTTGATAGTGTGCTGAATTCTGATACGTATACCGACGAGGTGGATTTCTCTGAAAAGGGCCGCGCGCAGTTTTTACGGCTGCTGGAAGAAACCATGGACGAATTTACGGCAGGCATGCCTGAGCTGGGGAGAGAAATACCCGGCGATGAACCTCCTGCCGGCCACCGGGATGCCGGCCACCGGAGTGCCGGCCACCCGAAAGAAGATGACCGCCTGGCAGAACTGAAAGAAGTCATGAACAAGGGCATGGAGTTTCTTTCGGGGCTTTACAGGATAAGTACGGGCAAAGACCTGAATCCGGAAGGGAATAGTATTACAGTGGATAAGGAAACGGGTGAGGTGGTAATGCGGTTTAAGGTATAATTTTTTTAACCACATAGATACATAGGCTTATAGAAGAATCAAAAACTATGTTTCTATGTGGTTAAAAAAGATTCAGCTGCCCGTGCCGGATAAACTGTGAGGTATCCAGCTCCGGTAACCGCCGGTCTTTCAGGTAGCGCTGAACCGCCAGCTGGTGAAGGCTCCGGATATGCTCGGCAAAGCGCCCCTCCCCCCGCATCCGTACCCCGAAACGGGAATCATTGAGCTGCCCGCCGTGGCAGTCGGCAATCTGGTGCAACACCTTATCAGCCTTATCCGGAAACGCCTTACGGATCCAGTCTTCAAAGATTTGTGCGATGGCCCCGTTCAGGCGTACTACGGTGTAGCCGGCGGCCAGTACACCGGCCCGGGCGGCAGCTTCTATAATACGTGGAATTTCATGGTCATTCAGGCCCGGAATAATCGGGGCAGTCATCACCCCTGTAGGGATGCCGGCGGCGGAGAGGGTTTCGAGGGTACGCAGGCGTTTGGCGCCGGTGGCGGTGCGGGGCTCCAGCGCCAGGCGGAGCTTTTCGTTAAGCGTGGTGACAGAAAGAAAAACATGTACCAGGCGGTGGCGGTGAAGCTCCTGCAGCAGGTCAAGGTCGCGCAGAACCAGCGAATTTTTGGTCAGTATACCCACCGGGTTCCGGTAGCGCAGGCAGGTTTCCAGGATTTTCCGGGTAATGCCGAATTTCTTTTCGCCGGGCTGGTAGCAGTCGGTATTCCCGGCCAGGTGAATCGGGCTGCAGACCCAGTTTTTAGAATTAAATTTAGCTTCCAGCAGCTCGGCGGCGTTCTTTTTGACCATGATCCGGCTTTCAAAGTCAATTCCCGCTGAAAACCCCCAGTATTCATGGGAGTTCCGGGCATAACAGTAGATGCATCCGTGCTCACAGCCCTGGTAGGGGTTCATATACAGCATACCGTACATGTCCGGGCTTTTGGTGAAATTAACTACCTTTTTGGCGTTTTCTTCGTAAAAAATGGTTTTGATTTTGGCCGGGGGGAAATCTTCGTCGTAATAATCTTCAGCCTCATAGCTTTGAGCCATGAATTTATTATGTGTGTTAATCCGGGCTCCCCTACCCTCCGTTTTGCTTTTAGACAAGTTCATGGTACGTATTTTTTTCAAACGAAATTACAGTACCTGTATCGCTGTGGAAGAAAAAAGGGTGGTAAGAATTGTAGCAAAATTAAGCCGAGACACAGCAGGGCACCTCCTGCGAATATGGGAGAAACTGCTTAGCGTATTATAAAATAGCCTCTTTGTTCTTTGTGAAAAAAAATTACAAAAAACACAAAGTGTAGCTATTCAGGTCGAATTGTATTTTGATAAAACATTTATAGTTAACTTCTCTAACTATTTAAACATGAAGAAATGAAGAGTATTAAGGGGGTGAAACCCAATAATTCAGACTACAGAGTCTCCTTTTAATGACCTTAATTCCTTCATGTTTAAACCTAATATTTTGATTATTAGTAATTAAATATACTATAAAGTAGTGTTAGATGTTCAATTATGATACCTGAATAGTTACCGCAAAGTTAAAGGCACAAAGGTTTATTCTCGGAAAATCATGTAACTTTGAAATCACGTTAAAATCATTCATACCTGCTTTTAAAAGCTATAGCCATGCGTAAACTCCTCATCCTCTTCCTTTTCAGCAGCTTTTGCTCCTTTGCGCAGCAAAAAACCTATTGTAATCCCATGAACCTGGATTACGGCTACACCCCTATTCCCAATTTCAGTGAATGGGGCCGTCACAGGGCCACGGCTGACCCCGTGATTGTCAATTATAAAAATGATTATTACCTCTTCAGTACCAACCAATGGGGCTACTGGTGGAGCCCGGACCTGCTGAACTGGAACTTTATTTCGCGGAAATTTCTGCGGCCCTGGAACGGCGATGTATACGATGAGCTATGCGCACCCGGAGTGGGCATTATAGGTGATACCATGATCGTGATGGGGTCTACCTATACCGATAAATTCACGATCTGGATGAGCACGGACCCCAAAAATAACGACTGGAAACCGCTGGTCGACTCCTTTTCGCTGGGCGGCTGGGATCCTTCCTTTTTTACGGATGACGACGGGAAGGTGTATATGTATAACGGCTCCAGTAACCGCTTTCCCATGTACGGCATAGAGCTCACCCGGAACGGGCTGAAGCCTATAGGTACGCGCAGGGAAATGTACCTGCTGGAACCCTGGCGCTACGGCTGGCAGCGTTTCGGCGAGTACCTGGATAATACCTTCCTGGACCCGTTTATTGAAGGGTCACACATGACCAAACATAACGGCAGATACTACCTGCAATACGGCGCACCGGGAACCGAATTCAGCGGCTATGCTGACGGCCTGCTGGTGGGAGACCACCCCCTGGGACCGTTTCAG